>Ga0102943_1000122_pt1 | contig 53437 bp, 39 predicted proteins | sample SalPonC_black_MG_FD_78174 | JGI IMG/M metagenome (GOLD analysis project Ga0102943, IMG submission 78174) | Salt pond soil microbial communities from South San Francisco under conditions of wetland restoration - Salt Pond MetaG... | ecosystem: Environmental > Aquatic > Marine > Intertidal zone >...
GCCGGATAAGCACTGCGCTATCCCGCAATTTGCCAAAAGAAAAATAATCCAAGCTGTAACACCTATTTTTTTCATGGGCCTGTACATTTGAAAGCTGTACTAAAACAATCTGACTATTGCCGGCACGCTACTCCTGCTTTCATTTCTCGAAGTAGCTGTGCTAATTAAAAGGGGAAAGTAACCGGAGATCGATTCACTGTTCGAGCGAAACAAACGGAGGGGAAAAGATAAGCTTCAAACTGATTGATTTGATCGAGCCCCTTCTCTCAGCACATAAAAATATGATATTTTTTCCGATATCTCATAAGCAGTGGTTTAAACTTTCTTCATTCCGTCGAAGGTGATCCCTTGTGGGTTCTGGCGAGGCTCTTTTCCGACTACTTACCTGGAAGATACCGTAATAAAATGCCAAGAATGCAGTATTATCAGCGTACGACCGAGACGGGCATACGGCGGTCGAATTCTCCCGTGAGGGTTGGTGTTTGAACGTTCCCGGTATACATGCGTACTTTTTGGTGAACGTAATCAAACAATTCCCCAATATTGACAATGCGGTTGCCGTCGTTGTCGGCTGCTCCCTTCAGCCCTCTGACCAGGAAATGGCTGAAAATCCCGGAACGCAGACCACCATCTTCCAGGGAATACTCCTCTCCTTTCGAGGACATGAGGAGGGCGGTGCCGCCGGGAGTTTCGTTGAAGGCCTTATAATATTTTTCCAACACGATATTCAAATTGGACTTGTATTCGTATAAGCTTCCCGAATGGCAGGCATCGGCCAGGACAAGTTTATGCTTGGCCCGGCTTTGCGCAAGGAGCTCTTTAATGGATTCGTGTTCCAGGCGGTTGTTATGGCCATCATAATCGGTAGGCAGGAAGGCGCCTTTCAGCCCATGCCCGGAGAAATAAAACAAGAGCACGTCATTGTCATCGGCCTTGGAGAAGGTGTTTCTCATAGCCTCCATTATATTGCGCTTGGAGGCGTCTTCATCAACCAGCAAGCGAAGCTGGTTATCGGGAAGCGCTCCTCCCTCCGGGCTTTTCAGGAAGGCGTAAAGCTGGTAAGCATCGTCATCGGTATAGCGAAGGGCCGGCATGTGGGTGTAATGAGCGGCACCGATAACGACGGCCCATATTTTCACGTTGTTGGTGCTGGCCGGTCCGGGGTTCCGTTCGGCTTCGTATCTGGCGAATAGTTCGTAAGCGGGTTGTCCGGACTCCCAATAGGCCCCGAGTATTTTTCCCGTTGCGTAATACATGACGCCCCGGCCTTGCGGGGCATCGTTCGCCCACAATCCCTCGTAGCGGTCGCCATTATCATAGAAGACGCTGGCCTTACCTTTTGGCCGGCCGTGGCTAAACTGACCGGTGTAGACCGTACCGTCTGGATAACGGTATTTGCCGAGCGTTGCGCAGGGGGCCCGGTTGCAATCTTTCAAATAAGAGGTGTCGCCGGAAAACGCAAGCCCGGACCAATCGGTTTGATACTGCCCGCCTTCCCAACGGCCTGCGATCGTTTCGCCGTTCGGAAGATAGAGTACGCCCTCGCCATGAGGTTTATTGTCCGACCATTGTCCGGCATAACGGGCACCGCTGTTGTAGAAAAGGGTCCCGGTTCCCGAGCATTGCCCCTCAGCGAAATTCCCTTCATAGCGATCGCCATTGGCGTAGTAGAAAACGCCTTTTCCGTCAGGCTGGTTATCGCGCCAACGGCCCACGTAGCGGTTGCCGTTAGCGTAATTCATAGTACCCTCGCCTTGAAAGGCATTGCGTCGGAAAGCCCCTTCGTATACATCGCCTCCTTCAAAGATGAGCTTCCCCTGTCCTTCCCTGTACTGGTTTACCCAGCTTCCAATATACTTGTTGCCGTTGCTGAAGTACAGGGTCCCCTCTCCGTGAATCTTGCCCTGACTGAATTCTCCAACGTACTTGGCGCCACTGGGGAAAAGGCAGGTTCCTTTGCCGTTGAAGCAATCGCCCTGCAGGCAATCCACCTGAGCGAACAGTGGAAGATTCAATAGAATTACCGCTAGAAATGACAATTGCCCTTTCATTTATTAACTGGTTTGGTTTAGAACGAACTTATTCGTCTTAAAAAGGTTGATCGTAGCGGTTGGTTCATAGATTCCGGTTATATAATATGGCATTTTCAACAATATTAAACATAAAATGCAGTTCAATATTGCACGTTTTCTGCGTTTTTCACTTTTTTTAACCCCTTCGCCTTACTTTTGTAATCTTATTTTAAACTCCGAAACGGCGAATTTGTAATTTATCCCACATAAAACTAAAAGAGATACGATGAAGAATCTATTTTTTGCGCTAAGCGGCCTGCTCCTTTTTGCAGTCGGCAGCAGCCTTCACGCACAGGAGTCGAGCCGGCAATTTGGAGAGCCTATTACCGCCGATGATGCCATCAGTTATGAAGCCTTACTTCGTCAGCTGGGTGACGAGGATTCTCTTTCCACCAAGGTAGTCGGCCAGGTAGAGGCCGTTTGTCAAATGAAAGGCTGCTGGATGAATGTCGGCAGTGAGGAAGCTGGGTCACCGACTATGATTGTCAAGTTCAAGGACTACGGTTTCTTCGTTCCCATGGATATCGCGGGCCGGCGCGTCGTTATGCAGGGCTATGCCTACCGGGAAGTTACGCCAGTAGATGAACTGAAACACCTGGCCGAAGATGCCGGGAAGTCGAAGGAAGAGGTTGATGCCATTACCCACCCCAAGGAAGAGCTAAAGTTTTTAGCAACGGGGGTTTTATTGCTGAATGATTGATCCCCTTGCACCATTGCTGCGAAGCATTTATCTTTAAGGCAGCAGCCGGTATTCCGGTATTTCCGGTTACCGGCTATTGCCACCTGGCTTAGGCAAGTTTCTTCCTCTGTTGTCGAAAAAAGGCAGGTGAAAAGTAGGCGCAAATGAATTACCACGCTGCAAAGGCCTTTATAATCGACAAACTCGAAAACGAACTCTCCGATAAGCTGAGTTACCACGGCTTACACCATACCCTCGATGTTCTGTACACCACAGAAGAACTCTGCTACACCGAACGGATCAGTCCCTATGAATCGCTGCTGCTCAAAACAGCTGCTCTTTTTCACGACTCCGGCTTCACCCGGGTCACCGAAGAACACGAGCAGCAAGGTTGCCGTATTGCCCGTCAGCATTTACCCGGCTACGGCTACACGCCCGGAGAAGTCGACCGGGTTTGCGGGATGATCATGGCTACTAAAATCCCTCAATCTCCAGCCAACTGCCTGGAAGAAATTATTTGTGATGCTGACCTGGACTACCTCGGCCGGGATGATTTTTATGAAATCGGAAATACGCTCTTCCAGGAACTAAAGGCCTACGAGATACTCCAATCCGAAAAAGACTGGAACCGATTACAGGTGCGATTCCTTGAGAATCACCGGTTTTTTACCCGCACGAACAAGCGACGGCGAGCGCTCAAAAAGCAGCACCACCTGGAAGAATTAAAAAAAATCGTGGATGCTTACGAAAAAAAATAAGCCGGTAAGCAGCGATTTCGCCCCCCCGTTCGTATTAGTCATAGTTTGATGATATAGGCGTTAATTTTAAAAGAGCAGCCCCTACTTTACGCTCACTAGTTTTTTAAGCAAAACGGAAGGAAGGGGTTGCTTTCTTTTTTCACTCTATCTTTCCTTTTCTCTCCGGCAATCCCGATTTTCCAACATCCTTTCCTTTTACCGAATTGACCACCAACCGGAAGCAGTGAAATGCTCACCAATTACTATTCCCGTAACCTTATCACACATGCTGCTGAGGACATGGAAAGAATAATCCACTTAATTCTTCGATCAACCTTAGGGAACAAAGTAACAAGAAAGGAAAAAAGTAGGCCCGCCGACAATTGAGCGTTACCAGCAGGCCTCTGAGAGAGCGATACGTGTTAAATTTAATTAAGCCTGTTTGTAGTCGTAAATATAAAAAGAATAAACGAATCCGTGGAGCGTCGCCACGTTTTTCTCTGATTTTAGAAGTTTTTAGGTAATTCGCAGCGGAAGGGAAAGGAGGGAAGTGGGAAGTGGGAAGTGGGAAGTGGGAAGTCGGAAGTCGGAAGTCGGAACCGTGTTTTCCAACTTCCGACTTCCAACTTCCGACTTTTCATTAGCTGTGAGGGAAGGAATCGAACCTTCAAGGGGCGGTTAGCTCCGAATCACTCCGGAATTTTTCCCGTCCTCCCCACCCCCGAGACCAGAGGGCGTGGCTGCCTGTTTCACCACCTCACAGGGTTGCGAAGCCGGAAGTGGGAAAGCGGAACCGTGTTTTCCAACTTCCGACTTCCGACTTCCGACTTTAATTCCTATCGATCCTTTGATCGAACTGACAACACAAATGTAAAGGCAAGCCTGTTTTTATGCAAATTTTTTAAAGAAAAAATAAAATTTTTGTGAAATACTCAACATATTAAATCATTTACAAACAAATTCGAAAAACTAATAGCTGATTTATCTCCCTGTTTATGATATCTTCAAAAGGAGCTGCTGTTCCCAAAGTGGCTTAGCTTTCCCATTAAAAATGGATACTGAGGCAACAACCAGCATCTGAAAATCCTTAAGAGAGGTAAAATCACCACAACAAATGAAGAGATTACTTCTATTCTTTTTCTTACTCAGTCTAGTCAGCGCCTGCCAGCAGAAATCGGATGCGGAAAAGATGGCCGCTGATCTTTGCGACTGTATGCAACCGCTGACCGAAGCATTCCAAGCTATCGAGCGCCTCTCGGCCGAAGGCGATGTGGACGGCCTGGAAGATGCTATGGCTAATATGGAAGCAAGAGCCCGCACATCGGAAGCCTGTACAGTGCGCCTGGAAGAGAAATACGGGGATGCCATGAAGGAGCAGGAAACCCGAATCAGAGAAATTATGGCCCGGGAATGCCCCGACGTGGTCGCTGCCATGCAAAAGGCCGATGCCGGGTTTGAGTAGGCCAGCAGCAGTCTCTCGTCAAGCCGCCACGGCCTGCATCAGGAAAGCGCAAACGATAGCGGCGTAGGTTCCCAGCGCGTAGCCGAGCACGGCCATCAACACCCCTACAGGCGCCAGAGAAGGGCTGAATGCCGAGGCGACGATAGGGGCAGAGGCGGCTCCACCTATATTAGCCTGGCTGCCAACGGCTACGAAGAAGAAGGGGGCGCGGATAACTTTGGCCACCAGCAGCAGTACCCCAACATGAATGACCATCCAGATGAGCCCTATGGCAAAAAGCCCGAGGTTCTTATACACTTCTGCGAGGTTCATCTTCATACCGATGGTGGCTACGAGAATATAGATAAAAACACTTCCCCAGCGGGAAGCCCCGACACCTTCCAGTTCGCGGGCCCTGGTAAAGGAAAGCCCCAGGCCGAGCGTCGTTGCAAAAACGACCAGCCAGAAGAAGCCGGACAGTAGAGAATTGAGCCGCAGCTCAGTCAGACGTTCTTCAAATACGCTGAGCGCCGGCACTACGAGGTCCGATCCCCAGTGGGCCAGAGCCACCCCACCGAAGGCTACGGCAAGCATGACAAAAGTGTCGGTAGTAGTGGGAATGCGGGCGACCTTATCCTGAAAATCCTTGACGCGCTGCTTGAGTTCTTCGATTGCTGAATTGTCAGCTTTTAATCGCTTGTCAAGGCGATCGGAAATACTGGCACCGTAAAGCAGAAACCCCATCCATATATTAGCCACTACCACATCCACGACAATCATGGAGGCGAAAAGATTATCACCGACATCAAAAATCTCCTTCATGGCCGTCTGGTTGGCGCCACCCCCGATCCAGCTGCCTGCGATCGTCGACAGACCGCGCCAGAGTTCTTCTGCTGACGCCGCGAATATATCCGGCGCCCACCACATTACGATGAATAATGCAACGGGACCGCCGACAACGATGCCCAGCGTAGCGGCAATAAACATGATCAGCGCTTTTGGGCCCAGCCGCAAGATAGATTTAAAGTCAATACTCAACGTAAGTAAAATCAAGCTGGCCGGCAACAGGTAGCGCGAGGCAACAAAATACAGCTCTGAATCGTCACCCGAAATGAGATTGAGTGGCCAATTCAGCAGCGCCGGCAGAAAATAGCACAGTAATAAAGGAGGAACGTAGCGATAAAAAGTCTGCCAAAAACGAGACTTACTTCTCGCAGTGGCGAAGATAAAGGCCAGGGTGACCAGAAGAAGCCCCAGGACAATCGCGTCGTTGGTAAATTCAGGTACTCTTTCTTCCATCGCTCTTTGGTATTGTTGCTTTTCGTTTTATTTAAGATGAGGAGGTACGGCTGTATCCATCCAAAAAGTGATTCAATCCGGATTCACAATAGCAGCTAATATAGGCAAACAAAACAGTAAGCAAAGCATGCCACGGAGGCTCTTCCCCCATCAAACCTTCGAAAATTGTTACCGGAGCGTAAGAACCTACGAATAACCCGGGGTAAGTTCGGAAGAGTATACAACTCCTGAGCGTTTTACCTCGTTTTGCAAATGGAAAGAGCGTGTCCATACAATGGCAGGATTAAAAGGAGGAAGGTCCGGCTATCGCTCCTTTTGTTTGTGTGGTGATCCGTTCTTTCCGATTAACATAAAAAACTACGCATGAACAAGGAAATATATATGAAAGAAGCCATCCGGCTGGCCCGGCAAGGCATGCTCGCCAATAAAGGCGGGCCTTTCGGCGCCGTGGTGGTCAAAGACGGGCAAATTATCGGCCGTGGATATAACCAGGTGACTTCGTCAAAAGATCCGACGGCTCACGCAGAAATCATCGCTATTCGGGAAGCTTGCAGGTATCTGGATAGCTTTCAACTAAAAGGATGTACTATCTTTGCCAACTGCGAGCCCTGCCCGATGTGCCTGGGCGCCATCTATTGGGCGCGCGCCGAAAGACTCGTTTACGGCGCCGGCCGCGAAATTGCCGCCGATGCCGGCTTTGACGATGCCTTCATCTACGAGGAGCTTACCCGTGAACCGGAGAAGCGACGTATTCCCACAGAGCGGATGATGGAGAAAGAAGCGGAAAAAAATTTTCAGGAGTGGAAGGAAAAACAGGATAAAATTCAATACTAGCAAATATGAAAAAAGGTTGGAAGCGCACGGGGCTGATCTTCAGTATTCTCGCCGCTAATATCGCCTTCGATCAGGTGACAAAGCAAATTGCCCGTCAGCAATTAAAGGGCGAACCCATTCAGACTTATTTAAACGATACTTTACGGCTCCTCTTCGTGGAAAATGAAGGTGCTTTCCTGAGCCTGGGCGCCGGCCTGGGAGAGAACATACGCTACTGGGCCCTCACTATCCTGCCGGTTGTCATCCTGCTCATCCTGCTGCTGTATACACTGCTTTCCAATGAGCTTAACCGCTGGCAGATTATTGCCTACAGCTTCATCCTGGGAGGGGGCGTCAGCAATATTTACGATCGCATCCTATATGGTAAGGTAGTCGATTTTATGAATATGGGCATCGGCAGCCTGCGCACCGGCATTTTTAATTTCGCCGATGTCGCGATCATGATCGGTTTGTTCATGCTGATTCCCTACCTGTTTAAAAAACCGAAGCCGAAGGCTAGTGCCTGAAGCCTGCCCCCGTAGTAACTGACAAGCCTCAGCGGCAGGCTTTACCAGGGAGCGAGCAGGGCATTGGATGCGCTCTGCCTGGAAATTTTTGTTAGAGCATGTTTACTAGCTAATAGCCATGCGAAATGTTCGTACATCACCTCAAACTATACACCTGTTACCTGGATGCGCTCCGCCCCTTCTACAGCGAAAAGCTGGGCCTCCATCTCGAGGTGGATGATCCGCAGCAAATCACCCTGCTGGCCGGTCACAGCCGCATCACTTTTGCCTTATCGCAAAATGCTCCTTACTACCATTTTGCTTTCAATATTCCTTCTTTTCAAATTGCGGAAGCCCTCCGTTGGCTCGAAGAACGCCTGGAACCACTGAGCGATGAGGGGCAGCAAATCATTGATTTTTCCAGCTGGAATGCCAAGGCTGTCTACTTTAAAGACCCCGCCGGCAATATCGTCGAATTTATCGCCAGGAAAGACCTGATGCTACACAGTGAAGGCCCCTTTTCCATCGTGGATATTGAAGGGGTCAGCGAAATCGGACTGCCGGTCGAAGAGGTACGATCTGCCTATGAGCAACTTCATCAGAAAACCGGCATAGAAAAATATTCCGGTGATTACGAGCGTTTCTGCGCCACCGGCGACGAGCAAGGGCTCTTCATCATTGTCGATCAACACAACAAAACCTGGTATCCGACTGATAAACCCGCCGTTCCCTCCCCCTTCGAGCTCGACTTTTCCCAACAGGGAAGCAAGTATCACCTGAGCTACGACGGGAAGAAAATAGACTTGCGAAAGGGATGAGCCGGCAATCCGGGTAAGGGCGTTCATTAGCCACAGGTTATTTGCCATTTTACTGCGCTCCTCCACCGGCTATTATCGATTGCACCCATCTGCTTTCCGGCTGCAATTAGACGCTGCCTGCCTTCTTCAGTTCATCCCCCCTTTCTCTCCAGCACTTCCAGCACCTCCAGTTCAAAAGCCAGCACTTCGTTGGGCGGCACTACGTATTCTCCTTTGCTGTTTTTCACCCCCTCCTCTCCGTAAGCCAGGTGAGAAGGTACCAGAAACAAGGCACGGGCGCCGGGGCGCAGCAGTTGCAGGCCCTCGTTCCAGCCGTCGATCATATTGCCGACATAAAATTCAATGGGTTCACCGCGCCGGTAGGAGGAATCAAACACCTTCCCGCTGTCGAGAAAATACCCCCGGTAGTGGACGCGCACTTTGTCTCCCCACCCGATCGATTCCCCTGTTCCGGGCTCTTTAATTTGGTAGAAAAGACCGGAGCGGGTAGACCGTACATCCAGCAGACCGTCAATGGCATAATTAACAATGCGGTTCTGATCCTGCTCCGCCTGCGTCTGTGGGTCGGCGATCAACTTACCGGAAAGTCGCATAATGATCTCATCTTCGTTTACCGGGTCGACCGGAGCCGGCGCTTCTGCAGCCGCCTCTCCTCTGTGGTTTTCCGTTCCCTCATTTTCGCAGGCAATACAACACAACAGGAAGGGAACTATAAGGAGTGAAATACGTTTCATATAAAAAATGTATTTTTACAAAAGTAAGGCTTATTTATTATGGCAAAAACGAGTTTTAAAGAGCTGATTGATTCGGAGACGCCCGTGCTGATTGACTTTTACGCCGATTGGTGCGGCCCTTGTAAGGCTATGACGCCGGTTATCCAACAACTCAAATCGGAAATGGGCGATCAGGTGCGCATTGTCAAAATCGATGTAGACCAAAATCAGGCTGTCGCCAGCAAATTACAAATACAGAGTATCCCCACCGTAATGATCTTCCAGAAAGGCGAGCTTAAATGGCGCGCTATGGGGGTTCAAAGCCTGCCTGCCCTGAAGAAACAGATCGAGGCACTGGCCTCCTGAACAAGGTTTTCCGATAGCCTTTAAGAAGGGCGTTCTCCCCGGGAAAACGGGATTCGAGAAGTTCTGTTTCGCAACATTTCTTCCTTTCATTGCTGCTTAAACCTATTTTACTATCTTTGCCCTGCTAAAGCCGCCGGGAAAGAACAAAGCTTCTGAGAAGCAACATATCGTGACTGGTGGTATGTAAAGCAGTGCATTTATGATTCAATCACTGACGCCCTTTATCATCCTGGGGATCATCGTTGCCTATTTTGCAATGCTGATGGCGGTTTCCTACTTTACGGGTCGCCAGGCCGACAATGCCCACTTCTTTCTGGCAGGCCGGGAATCCCCCTGGTATATCGTTGCTTTCGGAATGATCGGCGCTACTTTATCGGGCGTGACGTTCATTTCCATCCCCGGCGTGGTGGGGGCCGGCGGAGTTAACGCCGGCTTCGGCTACATGCAGATGGTATTTGGGTATTTGCTGGGCTATATCGTTATTGCCTTTGTTTTGCTCCCCCTTTACTATCGCCTGCAACTGACCTCTATTTACTCTTATTTAGGAAAACGCTTCGGCTTTTTCGCCTATAAAACCGGCGCCGGATATTTTCTTTTATCCCGTACCGTAGGCGCTTCTTTTCGCTTGTACCTCGTGGCTATAGTCCTGCAGAAATTCGTTTTCGAACCTTTCGGCATTCCCTTTTGGGTAACGGTAATGGTCACAATTACCCTGATCTGGATATATACCTTTCGCGGCGGGATTAACACGATTATCTGGACAGATACCCTGCAAACGGTTTCTATGCTCACCGCTGTAATACTCACTATTTTTACCATCGGCCAGGCGCTGGAAACTGATATCGGCGGTATGATAGAGATGGTGAGCAACAGTGAATATTCACAGGTCTTTTTTTTCGAAGGAGGATGGAGCGATCCCAATAACTTTTTCAAACAGTTTATCAGCGGCGCCCTGATCACTATTGTCATGACGGGGATGGATCAGGATATGATGCAGAAGAATTTGAGTTGTCGCAATATTGGAGAGTCGCAGAAAAATATGGTGACGCTGAGTATAGTACTGGTTTTCGTCATTGCCATCTTCCTCTTTCTCGGCGCATTGCTCTATATCTACAGCAGCCATGTCGGAATTGAAATACCGGAACGTACAGACCAGCTCTATCCCATGATTGCCCTGCAGTACCTGTCGCCTGTCACGGGCATCATGTTTATACTGGGCCTGATCGCCGCCGCTTACTCCAGTGCCGATTCCGCACTGACTTCTTTGACCACTTCCTTTTGTGTCGATTTCCTGAACTTTGAAACTTCGGAGGCCACGGAACAAGAAAAGAAACGCACCCGCTGGAAAGTACATGTGGGCTTCTCTGCTATCTTGCTGTTGGTCATCATCATCTTCAACTCATTGAATAACGATGCCGTTATCAACAACCTGTTTTACTTTGCCGGACTGACCTACGGGCCCATTCTCGGCTTGTTTTCATTTGGTATGATGACCAGGCTTAAGGTTCGCGATCACCTGGTGCTGCCGGTTTGTATAGCCGCTCCTATCATTTCCGGCATCGCCGATTACTTCGCACCGGTGCTGCTAAATGGTTTTCAGTTTGGCTTCCTCATCCTGTTGCTCAACGGCATGCTGACTTTCCTGGGCCTGCTGGCTATTTCTTACCGGGAATACGAAGCCAAGGCAGAAGACGTGTGATGATCAAAAGGAGGAGCAAAGAAAAAGCTATTCCGGTTTTGGTAAGTTGAAAAAATAATCCGACAATTCGTAAGATCAACCTTTAAGCATAAAACATGATGACTAATATTCGCGCGGCGATCACCGGCATCCATGGCTACGTTCCCGATTACGTGCTCACCAACCAGGAACTGGAAACGATGGTCGATACCAATGACGAATGGATCAGAACGCGTACCGGTATCCGGGAGCGCCATATTCTCAAAGGAGAAAAGGGCACTTCCGTCATGGGTATCGAAGCAGTCAAAGGACTGCTGGAGAAAACAAACACCGATCCCGCAGAGATTGAACTCGTTATTTGTGCAACCGTGACGCCCGATATGCCCTTTCCGGATACGGCCAACCTTATTGCCGATGCGACGGGGATTAAAAATGCTTTTTGCTACGACATCAGCGCCGCCTGCTCGGGCTTCCTGTACGCCTTGACCACCGGCACCAAATTCATCGAGTCGGGGTCGCATAAGAAAGTGCTGGTTATCGGCGCCGATAAGATGTCATCCATCATCGATTATACCGATCGCAGTACCTGCGTCATTTTTGGCGACGGCGCCGGCGCCGTCCTCCTGGAAACAAGTGAAGACGAAAACGGGGTCATCGATTCGCTGCACCGCAGTGATGGTTCCGGCCAGGTTTATCTCTACCAAAAAGCCGGCGGCTCCAAATATCCGGCCACCATGGATACTGTAGCCAATCGCGAACACTTCGTCTACCAAAACGGGCGCCCGGTCTTCAAGGCAGCGGTCGGCGGTATGTCGGGAATCGTCCGTAAAGTAATGGAACGCAACGGATTGAGCAATGAAGACATCGACTGGCTCGTCCCCCACCAGGCCAATATTCGTATCATCGAAAGCGTAGCCAGACAGCTTGATTTTCCCCTTGAAAAGGTCATGATCAATATTCAGCGCTACGGCAATACCACCGCCGCCACTTTACCGCTTTGCCTTTGGGACTGGGAGGACCAACTCAGTAAAGGCGACAAGCTCATCCTGACGGCATTCGGCGGAGGATTCACCTGGGGAGCCATCTATCTGAAATGGGCAATTTAGTATCGCGGGATTTCAGCCGAGCCCCGATTGTTGGGAGAAGCGACTGATGGACGCCGGCCTCAATAACCCGAAAAACATTTTTTTCTATCTTTGCATCGTTTTTTAATCACCCAATAACTAGCAGCTACACATGGCAACTACATCAGATATACGCAACGGCATGTGCGTTGAAATGAACAATGATATTTTCCAGATAGTTGAATTTCAGCATGTTAAACCCGGAAAGGGCAACGCCTTCGTCCGCACCAAAATGAAAAGCCTGACGACCGGCAAGGTCATTGACCACACCATTCCCGCCGGTCATAAGGTGGATGATGTGCGCGTGGAGCGCCGTAAGCATCAGTATCTATACGAGGATGATATGGGATACCATTTCATGAATACGGAAAATTACGAGCAGGTCAATCTCAGCGATAAGCTGGTTGAGCACGCCGAGTTCCTTAAAGAAGGCATGGAAATAGAAATCCTCTTCCACGCTGAAAAAGAAGTACCCCTGACGATGGAAATGCCGCAGTACGTCATCCTCGAAATCACTTATACCGAACCTGGGGTCAGAGGCGATACTGCCACCAATACTCTGAAACCCGCCAAGGTAGAAACCGGCGCCGAAGTCCGTGTGCCTCTGTTCATCAACCAGGGTGATAAGGTGAAAATTGAAACGGCTAGCGGTAACTATATGGAACGCGTAAAACAGTAATTTATGACCTTTAAGGAAATTCAGGAGCTCCTCAAGCTCATTAACAAAACTGAACTCACCGAATTTAAAATGAAGGATGGCGAGTTCGAGTTATCCATTCGAACCAAGCACTATACCAAACCCGCCAAACCGCTTAAGGGGGAGGCGCCGGCCCAACAGCCGGTCGTCGCTGTACAATCTCCCGTGCAGCAGCCCTTTACCCCTCCGGCCGCCCCGCCCACTCCCGAAGTCGTCCCGGCGGAAAGCAGCTCCGGAGCCGCCGAAAAACCGGAGGAAGGAGAAGAGGGTACTCAATACAAAGAAGTCCGCTCTCCTATTGTCGGTACTTTCTACCGCTCTCCCTCGCCCGAAAAAGGCCCTTACGTTAAAGTGGGTGACACCATAGAGGTCGGTAGCGTCGTCTGTATTGTCGAGGCCATGAAACTTTTTAACGAAATTGAGTCCGAGATCGCGGGCAAAATCGTCAAGGTCATGGTGGAAGATGCCCAGCCTGTAGAGTACGATCAGGTCCTGTTCCTCGTCGACCCAAAAGGATAGACGGCTAAAACTGCTTATTTTTCTTACTGGAAAATTGCCCGGCGCGCCCGGCAACCTTTTTATCCAGAAATTGAGCCTGCGCTTTCAATGTAAAAAATATGTTTGACAAAATACTCATTGCCAATCGCGGAGAAATCGCCCTGCGTATCATCCGGACCTGCCGGGAAATGGGCATCAAAACCGTGGCCGTCTATTCGACCGCCGATAGAGAAAGCCTGCACGTGCGCTTCGCCGATGAGGCCGTCTGTATAGGAAAACCCCCTTCCAGCGATTCTTACCTCAGCATCCCCAGAATTATGGCCGCCGTGGAAATCACCAACGCCGATGCCATTCATCCCGGCTACGGCTTCCTCGCCGAAAACGCCGACTTCGCTGAGGTATGCGCCGAATACGGCATCAAATTTATCGGCCCAACCCCCAACCAGATCCGTAAAATGGGGGATAAAATCACTGCCAAAGAAACCATGATCAAGGCCGGCGTACCCGTCGTACCCGGCTCTGAAGGACTGGTTAAAGACCTTAAAACAGCCATAAGCAGCGCCGCTGATATCGGTTATCCCGTCATGCTTAAAGCTACCGCCGGCGGTGGAGGAAAAGGTATGCGCATTGTCGGTAATGAAGATGAATTTGAAAAAAACTGGGAGCAGGCCAGAAATGAAGCCAAAGCTGCCTTTGGTAATGACGGCATTTACATCGAAAAATTCGTCGAAGAACCTCGTCATATCGAATTCCAGATAGCCGGCGACCAGTACGGCAAGGTCGTTCACCTCTCCGAGCGCGACTGCTCCATACAGCGACGACATCAGAAACTGGTCGAGGAATGCCCCTCTCCTTTCATGACCGATGAACTGCGCGAGGAAATGGGCCAAGCCGCCGTCCGCGCCGGCGAAGCGATCAATTACGAAGGCGTCGGCACCGTCGAGTTCCTCGTGGATAAACATCGCAACTTTTACTTCATGGAGATGAACACCCGCATTCAGGTGGAGCATCCCGTAACAGAAGAAGTGATCGATCACGACCTCATCAAGGAACAAATCAAAATCGCCGCAGGCGATCCCATCACCGGCGGCAACTACTATCCTACGATGCACGCCATCGAATGCCGGATCAATGCCGAAGACCCCTTCAATGACTTTCGGCCCTCTCCCGGCAAAATCTCCTCCTTTCACAGCTCAAAGGGCCATGGAGTACGCGTCGATACGCATGTATATGCCGGATACACCGTTCCTCCCTACTATGACTCCATGATCGCCAAACTCATCTGCCGCGCCCGTACGCGGGAAGAGTGCATCACCAAAATGGAGCGCGCCCTCGACGAATTTATCATCGAAGGTGTAAAAACAACTGTGCCCTTTCATAAAAAACTGATGCGTAATGAGGATTTCCGAAAGGGAAATTTCCATACGGGCTTCCTCAACAACTTTAATATACACGAAGACGAGTGAATGCAAAATGCTGACAACCAATGGATTAAGCAGCAAATAACACATACGGCAGATCGTAGCAGCCTTTTCTTAACATTTTTTTAACACTTGCTCTCCTAAGAAATATTGCGGTTTCAGGATAGGTGATTGAAAGCGATGATCAAATCATCCAAAACAATTTCAAAATCATCAAAATCCTAGAATTATGAACCGCAATGTTTTTTTCATGACCGCTCTGATCCTGATTGGCTCCCTTACTTTCTCCGCTTGTGAAAAACCCGAAGTGGAAACTCCCCGCCTGGAAGGATACCAGCTGGACCTCGATTTCGAAAACGTGCCCGACGGCGCCCTGGCAGTTTCCCTCGGCGAAGATGCCGCCGACAGCAAAGTCTGGAGTACCCGCGAAAGCGCCCAGGCCGCCGGCCAGATCCAGTTGATCGCCTACCGCGACGCAGACCAAGGTATTCTGCTGGCTTCTCCCAACGCCAGATTCCTCAACAGATACCTCCCGGCTATCAAGGAATGGCCTACCCGCCAGAAAGTACAAATCCGGAAAACTAACCTGAGCCCGGAAGAAGCTAACAATCTCCGCCAGGGAGAAGCCGCCGCTCAAATCCGCGAAGCATTCCAGCTCGGTGAATCCGTAGGTGACGGTCAAATGACCGCTCCCGTACAGGAAGGAGAAGTTTACGCCATACAACTTCCCGGCGGCGATATCGTACTGGCCCACATTTCCATCTGCATCGGTGTATATACCGCCAATGGCAACTGCATCGGAATCTACATCCAGAAGGATAAGGATAAGTGAATTGGCAGCAGGAAGCTTAAAGCCTATGATTTCTTATAGATTGCCGCCACTTTCCAAAGACTTCAAAGGTTGGAATACTCATAAGATGAACGGCTGGATTTCACCCACCATATTCCCATGAACTGCTTTTTTCAGGACAACCGGTTTCCGGTTGTCCTTTTTCTCGTATGTAAATCGTAACTCCAAATCATTAGTGCGCTACAGCTTCCTACTTCCCGCATTCGAGTTGCTATTCCGTCTTATCCACCCTACCATAGTAGCCCCCAGCAGCAATAATCCCGCAAGTGCCCAACCCCAATGCCACCCTCCACTGCTGAGTACAACCGGTTCATCATTCCCGTAATAGACGAAACCGGCCCAATAGTAAGGCGATTTGCGAAAGCTGTTGATTTCTTCATTATCCAGATAAGCTAGTTTTGCTTCCCGCAACGCCGTTCCCCGGCCTTTTCCACTTCCGATCAAATTATAAAAGCGCTCGAACAGCCATGCCGTCGACTCCTCATTGACCGTCCACAGGCTGGCGACGAGGCTGGCGGCCCCTGCATAGACAAAGCCACGCGACAGGCTCATGACGCCCTCACCTGCCTGGAAACGGCCCAGCCCGGTCTGGCAAGCGCTAAGGGTGACCAGGTCGGCCTGCAAGTCGAGAGCATATACTTCAGGCAAGTACAAAGCACGGTCGATGAACTCGATACGTGGCGGGTGGCCCGCACTGTCGGCCCGTGCATGGGTCGACAAATGCAAGACCCGGTAATCCGCTGCTTCGGCTTCAAACTTTTCCCGGGTAGCCGCCTCCCCCAGCAGGCGAAGCGAGACCCCAAATTGAAGGGACCGAAGCTCGGTGGCGCTGTGTGACAGGGGAGAGAGCCCCCGCTCTCCGTTCGAAAAGACGGGCGCTACCGCCAGCAGGCCTTTGCCTGCCCGGGAAGACTGCTGCCGGAGCCCGAGCAAAATAGCCGCCGAATAGCCGTAAGTGATGGGGTATTGACGGATTAAAAAACCGGCCTTACTCCAGCTCAGCTCCTCCGGCTGCCGGACCAGCGCTTCAAAAGGCAGGAAGTTCAGCGGGCCATCGGGAAGGATCAGTAATTCGCTGCCGGGAGGGGGAAGCAAGGGTTCCAACAGCCAGCTGAAAACCGCGCCGGACTGCCGCAGCCACTCTCCGCGATGACTGCTCAATGCTTGTCGGGACGACAACTGCTCGAGCAAAGTGTTTACTAATTCCCGCCGCTCTGTACCGTAAGCTATCCGAAACAGCTCCGGAGGCTTCCCCGCCTGAAGGCGAAAGGCATAAATAAGCTCTTCCCCAACCATGTACTCAATGAGTACGGTGGAAGGCGACTCGTCGACAATCCGGCGCAAGTAAGAAAAGTTGAATGATTCGCTTTCAGTCAATTGCTGCAATTTGGGATAGCGATCGGCAATCCTGGAACGCAAAGTCCTCAGCGTGCGCCCCACCTCATCCTTCCGAATCAGCAATTGCCTGCGCTCCGCTTCCGATGCGGCGAGCTGAAACTCCCTGTCGTAAAAAGAATACAGCCGCTCCAATTCCGCTTCTCTGTTGAGCAGCGTATCGCCGGTCTGAAGTTCCTGGCGGAACAGGTTTTCACGGATCGCTTCTCTCAACAGTTTAGCCCGGCTACGCTCGGCAATAACAAAGGCTTTTTCCAGATAAGCGGTCCGCTCCGTCTGCAGGTAAAGTCGCCGGGCGATATCGATGGCCGCCGTAGTTCGGCGCCGCCGGTAAGCTTGCAGCTGCAGCCGGGCCGATTCATTTTGCAACACATTCCACAAATCATCTTCCGCTTCAAAGGCCAGCTCGTGACTCTGCAGGGCCGCCTGCAGATCAGCGATATCACCGCTTTCCTCATAACGCGATACCAGCGCTGCCGACTTCCCTTCCAGTGCTTCAAAAATGGCGTTCTCCTCGTGGAAAGTCGACGGATCGGGTTGGTCAAGCACAGTGGCCGGCTGAAAAGAAGGAAGCACACAGCGCAAAGCCTGATTGTAAGCCTTAATCGCCTGCTCAAAGTTGCCCATCGCCCGGTACAAGGCGCCCATTTCGATGATAATTTTGGCGGAGTAGCGATGATCAGGGGTCCCGAACGCGGCGCTCGCCTGTTCCAGTGCTTTTTCCAGCATCTCCCGGCTTTCCTGCAGAAGCCCCTGTTGACGGCGGACAGCACCCAGTTGCAGATAAGCCGATGAGCGGTAACGGGCCTTGGTCGCCGCATCTTCCAGCCCGGCAGCGTGAAGGTTCCGCACTCCACCCTCAGCCAGGGCAGCGGCTTCCGCCAAACGTCCGGCCTCCAGGTAACTGCGCGCCAGGGAAGTTTGCAACAAGCCCTTTTGGTCCATCGTAAGAACGGGAAGTCGCAGGCCTTTTTCGTAGGCGGCGACGGCTGCTTCATTATTTCCTTCATTCCAGTAGGTCAGCCCGTAGTTATTGTATAAGCCCGCCTTCCCCTCCGGACCGGCCACTTCAAAGGCGCGCTCGTAGACAGAACGGGCGCGCTCGTTATCCCCCAGCATGGTGTAGTAACTACCCAGGGGCTTATAGACGTATTCAACAATGTAAAAATCTTCGATATTTTCACGCCGGTAAATAGCATCCGCCTCTTCGTAAGCAGCGATAGAAGCCATCACGTCGCCCGTCTGAAATAAATGGTACCCCTGGTTGACCTTCATCCACAGACGCGCTTCCCACTCCACTTTACTTCGCGCTTCACGCCACTGTCCTCCCAGCCCTTCATCCAGCCAGAATAAAGCTGTATCCGGTTGTTCAAAAAAATTGGCGTGTAAGTCCCAGTAGCTGTTCAGCCATCCGGCCAGGTTATCTCTTTCCCGGTAAAGCAATGCCATTTCCCGGTAGTAAAAGACAATGCTGTCGGCCAGCTGTTTTTCTTCACTCACTGCGATTCGCTCCACAAGCTGTTGCAGACGGACGGAGTCGGGAAGCGAAGCAGCGGGCGTTTCCTGCGCATAGCCGGCCGGGAATCGGCAGATGAGAAGAGGAAGTAATAAGAAAATGTGCTTTAAAGAATGGTTCATCCCTGAAGTTTATGGGTACAGCGGCATGTGAAAACTTTCCAACTCAAAAGCGCCAGGCTGCATAGGCCGCCAGGCTATACGCAGGAGCCCGCCCGACGCGGAGGTAATTGCGCAGCCCCAGCACCGGCCCGGAGCGCGCCAGCCCGATGTTTAGATCGACAAAAAAGCGCAGATCCCCGAAGATGACCTGCCGGCTGTTTTCCACTATTTCCGGTCCCGGTTGCCGGTCGTCCAGCCGGGGAGGCTCCGGGCAGCGCAACTCGCCGGCTGCGCTGGGAAAACACTCCTGTACGAAGACTTCGCTTTCTGTGGTTGAGCGCTCGTCGCGGTTTTCAATATGCAGGAGATAACTCGCCCCGGCGCCAAGGCCTATGAACCTGTTGAGGTTGCGCCTCAGATGCAGCGGCGCCAGTTCAAGCGAATAACGTTGAACGGTCTGTTGCACGCTTGTCCGGCTCACCGTGTCCCGGCGAAGGATGAGATCGGACCCCGGGATGTTCTCCTGTCCCGAGCGACGCTCCGGAGGCAAGGTGAAGGCCGACTCCTGCCGGCCGGAAACGCCCGTGTGCAGCTCCGGCTGCAGGTAAAACCCGTAGGCTTTATAAGCCGAGGCGACACCTACCCCAAAGAAAGGCATATTCAGGCCGCTGCTGTCCGGCACGATTTTGTATCCCATCATCGGCATGAAGGAAGGTTCGAACCATTTAAAGCGGGTGCGCGCCCAGTTGGTATATACCGGCGGTTCGTTGTCGAAATAAATGCCCGCCCGGCTGCGAAAGGAGCGCCTCTTCATTTTTTTAGTGGGTGTCAAGGCATAGCGGACGAAGCCCTGCGTGGAATCCTTATCCTCCACCCCTTCTTGTTTGGTTCCAGGCAGGTAAATGTTTCGAAAGGTGAATACCAGTTCATTTTGGACATACTGGGTATCCAGACAACTTATGTTGTACACATTACTGTCGGGGCAAAGCGGCACCTCGGGATAGCAGTCCAGTACTTCGAGCCGCTCCAGGTCGAGTACTTCCTCCGGCCGGAAGCGGGTTTCGATCCGGATCTGTTCGGCCGGCCCCTCGCCTGTATTCTGAAAGCGGGTCTTGTATTTCAGCGTTTTTTCCCGGATGCGCCGGAAGCCCGTCTTTCGCTCACTGACCTGCTGGATGTTAGGATCGTGCGCCGATACAATAGGTATTTCCAGTACCGCCAGATCAAACAGCTGACCGTCGGCACTTTCGTAGGCGGCCTGCATATAAATGGTGACCGTTGTATCTCTGAGCATTTCCGGCGTGGCCTCCAGGGCTACAAACACATTACGCTGCCCGCCGGGGGCCAGCCCGTCGAAGGCCCATACCCGGTGATCCAGGAATTCCTCCTGCGCAGCTTCCAGCGCTTCGTCGCGCCGGTTTTCCGGCAGCCCGGAGGGAAAAGCGGAGAGCGGATCCAGTGGCCGCGGCTGCAGGGAAGCCCAGGAAGAACCGCCCGGCTCCGAAGTAGGCCATACAACACTCAGAGCCTCCGGCAATTCTTCCTCGCCATAATAAGTATAGGATTCCTGATAAGTAAAGTGTGGATGGCCAAATCGCCGCTCGTTAAAAAACAGATGGAGCTTACCGCCGGCATAGCTGCTTCCCGGATTGTGGTAAGTGATAAGCACTATGTTCTCCTCCTCCGGTACCGCATCGCGCGCCACTCCGATCCCAACGGCGCGGTCGATCGAAGCCAAAACATTGGAAGAAGGTAGCGGAGCGTCGGCCGAAGCGTACCCCGACACCTTCTTTTTCTTTTTCTTAGGTGGTTTGCCCGTGTCGTAATTGCCGGTCGCCAGGTAAATCACCTCGTACTCTCCGCCGGCCGGATAGTGGTGTAGTGGCTCCGCCTCCCGGCTGAACGATCCGTCGCCAAAAATCCAGAAATGCTCCCAATAAGCTTCCGGCGCACCGGCGCGCTGCTGCAGCGGCGGCAGTACGGGATCGAACTGCATACCCTCACCAGAGGGCCGCGCCTCAAAACCGGCACTTCGTTCAAGCGCAGTGACACCCGCTTGCTGAGCGCTGAGCAGTCCGTAAAGCAACAAAAAAGTGAAACAGAGAGAGCCGCGCAAATACATGAATTCGGGATTTGATGACGAGGGACGCCGTAAAGTAAAAAATTCTGTTCAATGCTGCTTTGGAAAAGCCAGTTTCTTCCCATAAGCGGCGATTTTATTATCTTCCGGAAAAATGGACGCCTCATGGCCCAGTATACGGATCGACAGATTTTCGAAGGCCTTTGCCGGCAGGACGACGCCGTCCTGGAATCGATTTACCAGCAGTTTTCCCGACAGATTAGTGACTATATCCTTAAAAACAACGGTTCGCTTGACGATGCCAAGGATATCATGCAGGAAGGGCTGGTGACCATCTTCACGCAGTATTGCGGCGACCATTCCCGCTTTCGTTCATTCGGCGGTTTGCTGTTCAATATTTGCCGGTACCGCTGGCTCGACCGCCTCAAAGCAATTAGTAAGGAGGACGACCTAAGAATTCGCGAAGAAGCGAGATATTCCAGTGAAGAGGACAGCGACGACCTGCTTCAGATCGTGGAGGCCGGTATCGCCGGTATCGAAAAGGATCAATGCTGGCAGACGACCTTCCAGCAGTTGACGGATTTATGCCAACGCTTGCTCTACCTCAAGTACGTAGAGGAATGCTCCGGAGAAGAAATGGCCGGAGAACTGGGGCTGGCCGGCGCCAATACCGTATATCAGCGGGCTTTCGATTGCCGGGAGCGCTGGCGAAAGCTTTACGCCGAACAATGTAAAAATTAAGCGATGGACCGGAATGACTACGAACTACTGGAACAATACCTGAAAGGAACCCTGGACGAAGCGTCCCGCACTGCTTTTGAGCAACGCCTCGAACAGGAGGAGGAACTCGCCGCAGAACTCGCCTGGCAACAACGAATGCAGGAATTCCTCAGAAAAAAACAGAGCCAGGAGCAACTGGAAGCTAAACTGAAAAAGCTGGGCGACCGGTATTTACAGCAGGAGCCTCCGCAGAAATCCACTGTCCCCAAAGTGGTACCCCTCTACCGGCGCCGGTCCCTTCAGGTCGCGGCCGGCATTGCCATCCTCCTCATCGCCGGCTGGCTGACTTTGCGTCTGCTCGATCAACCCTCGCTCTACCGGCAGTATGCCGATCATCCGCAGCTGGCCCTTACCGAAATGTCGGGAGAAGGACCTAAGGTCACCGACATAGAGCAGGCTTTTAACCGCGGTGATTATGAGACCGCCGCGGAGGGCCTGCAAAGTTACCTCCGGGAGAATCCCACCGATACCTTGGCCCTGCTCTACCATGGCATCAGCCTGCTGGAAAACGGAGAAACGAAGGAAGCTGCCGATATTTTCACTACCATCCGGAACAGCAGCACCGATTTGCAGACCTTAGGCGCCTGGTACCTGGCGCTCACCTATCTGCGGCAGGACGAGCAGGCCCGGGCGCGGGAAGTGCTTCGCAGCATTTCTCCCGGCTCCGATCAATATGAAGAAGCCAGGGAACTACTCGAGCGCCTGGACTGACATTTACGCCGGAAAAGCCCTAAGTTTGCAGCATCAACAATTGTTTTTTACCCGGCATGAAAGAAAAGTCGACAAACAGTTTCTGGCGTCTGATGGGTTTCCTGCGCAATTACAAACCCAATGTGGGGCTGAATATCCTCAGCAACATAATGACCGCCTTGTTTACTGCTTTGAGTATTCCGCTGCTCATTCCTTTCCTGGAAATACTCTTTGAGCGCCGCGATCCGGTGACCACCCGTCCGGAATGGAACTGGAACATAGAAACGATAACCGAGAGCATCAACTATCAGCTCAGCGAAATGATCACCACCCAGGGCCGGGAGACCGCCCTGGTGTATGTCTGCGGCGCTATCCTGGCTGTATTTTTCCTGAAGAACCTGTTCCGCTACCTGTCCATGTTCTTCATGGCGCCGGTGCGCAACGGCATCATCCGCGACATCCGGCAACAGCTATTTGACAAAACCCTGGCTCTACCCCTCTCCTATTTCAGCCAAGAGCGCAAAGGCGACCTCATGTCGCGCATCGCCGGGGATGTACAGGAAGTGGAATGGAGTATCCTCAACGTACTGGAAGCCGTTTTTCGCGAGCCGCTGATCATCGCCGGCGCCCTGGGCTTTATGATCTACGTCAGTCCCTCTCTGACCTTGTTCGTTTTCATACTGATGATCTTCACCGCTGTGGTCATCGGCGGTATCGGTCGCTCCCTCAAGCGGAGTTCCGGACAGGTACAGGAAAAACTGGGCAACCTGATGTCCATTATTGAGGAAACCCTCTCCGGGCTGCGCATCATCAAAGGCTTCAACGCCGAGGGCTACCAGCGCCAAAAATTTGAAAAAGAAAACAACGATTATCGCTGGATACTCACGCGATTGCTCTGGCGGCGCGACCTGAGCTCCCCCCTGTCGGAATTTCTGGGTATTGCCACCGTCGCCGTCCTGCTCTGGTACGGCTCGCGGCAAGTGTTCGGCGGCACACTGCAGGCCGAAACCTTCCTGACCTTCATCTTCGCCTTCTACAATGTCATCGAACCGGCTAAATCCTTTTCGCGCTCTTTCTACAGCATACAGAAGGGTGTTGCCGCCATGCAGCGCATCGAACAGGTACTCGATGCCGAAATCAGTATTAAAGAATCTCCGCAGGCGACCCCTGTCAAGGGTTTTGAACACAGCGTGGAGTACCGCAATGTATCCTTTGCCTACAATATGGTGGAAGGCCCGGTCATAAAAGAGGTCGATCTCGAAATCAAAAAAGGACAGGTCATCGCGCTGGTAGGCAGCTCCGGCGCCGGCAAATCAACCCTTGTGGACCTACTCCCCCGCTTCTACGACGTAGACAGCGGCAGCATCCTGATCGACGGCGCCGATATCCGGGAGTGCCGCGTCAGGGATCTGCGGGCCCTGATGGGCATCGTCTCCCAGGAAGCCATTCTCTTCAACGATACGATCTACAACAACATCCTCTTCGGTAAGCAAGGCGTCAGCGAAGAAGAGGTGATCGAAGCGGCCAAAACCGCCAATGCCCACGATTTCATCATCGCTATGGAAAACGGCTACCAGAGCAATATCGGCGACCGGGGCGGCAAGCTCTCCGGCGGGCAGCGGCAGCGCCTGACCATCGCCCGCGCCGTATTGCGTAACCCGGCCATACTCATCCTCGATGAAGCCACTTCCGCCCTCGATTCGGAATCCGAGAAGCTGGTGCAGTCGGCCCTGCAACGCGTTATGGAAAATCGCACCGCTATCGTCATCGCCCACCGCCTCAGCACCATTCAGCACGCCGATGAGATCATCGTTATGAAAGACGGGCGCATCCTCGAACGCGGGTCCCACCGCGATCTGCTCAGCAAAGCCGGCGAGTACCAGAAGCTGGTGGAGCTGCAGGCGTTCTGACCCGGATTATTCAGGGGTTTGCTGTAAGGAGAAGTCAACATGGTTGCCAGACTTGGGTTTCGTGATAGACCGACTCATGAATAATCCGGGTTAAAGCTTTACATTTACAGGGGTAGTAGAAAAGGCAATTTGACAATCCCTTTCGGGAAAACTATCTTTATCTCTGGAAGAAAACATCCGGTTCGTTTATGAAGCAATATATACGCAACATCTTTCTGGGTAGCCTGTTTCTGTTCACGCCCTTGTTAAAAGGGCAGATCGTGGTTACGAAGCAAAATTTCCCTTCGGTGGGCGACACCCTGTACACGGCGGTCGACAATCTGCCCGCCAATATTCCGCTGACAGCGGCCGGCGGTGATCAGCGCTGGGACTTTTCCTCCTTGCAAGCGCCTTTTTCCCGCGCCACTGTCGTGCGCCCGCCGGAAGACGGCCGTGGCGCCGATGGCTTTTCACAGGCCGATTTCATGATCAGGCAGGCCGAGAACCTCGAAGCTTATTACCGAAGCGGCGACAACGCTCTGCTCCTTTTGGGCTATTACGGTACCGATCCACTGCAACTGGGGACAGAGGTGCTGACCCGCTTCCGGCCTCCGATAGTAGATCGTCATGCCCCCCTTCGCTACCTGGACACCCATGAGGAGAGCTACGACGTTTCCCTTCCTTTTTCCACCGATGAGTTGCCCCGGCAAATTCTCGATCAGCTGCCCATCACCCCCGACTCGCTGCGCATTCGCATCCACTCCGAACGGGCGGATGTAGTGGACGCCTGGGGAAAGATGATCATCCCCGGCGGCATCTACGACGTACTGCGCGAAAAACGCATAGAGCTGAGGGAAACACGTCTCGACGCCAAAGTAGGTTTCCTCCCCTGGCAGGACATTACCGATCTGGTGCCCAACCTTGGAGACCTGGGCAAACTTACCATCGTCTCGCATCACTACTTCAGCAATGAGGCCCTGGAGCCCATCGCGGTGGTCTACCTCAACGAGCCCGAAGAAGAAGTACTACGGGTGGAGTACAAAGCCAACGACATCAGTACGGAGGTGCAAACCATTGGAGAAATGAAACCCGGCGTATACGCCTTTCCCAACCCCGCTATCGTCAACGTGCGCTTCGAGTTCTCCAACCTTCCCGCTGGAAAATATACGCTTTCTATCTTCAACATAATCGGGGTAGAGCAGTGGCGGGAGGAGTACTTTATCGACGGGGGGCACATTGAAAAAGTCAATATCGCCGGGCTGAGCAAAGGCACCTATCTCTACAGCCTCACCGATTCCCGGGGAAAGACGATAACGACCAAACGCTTATTGGTCATCAAACCTTAATCCGGATTTAACGGGTTGATCGAATGTTAAAAATTGTTAACAAACGAAACGGGAATAGGGGAATCTGCGTCCCAGCTACATCAAAGGGATAGAAAAATCACCAAAGCAACGGACGCATCATGAAAAGACTAAGCCTCGTTATTATCGTACTAATCGCGCTCTGCACTTCAGCTTCTGCGCAGCGCCAGGAAACCCTCTTTGGCCGCAACGGCTTCCACTTCTCCGGCATCTGGGGCGCCTTTACCAACAATTATGCTTTCTTCGAAGAAGACCGCGGCTACACCACCGGTGGAAATATCGGGCTGGAATTCGGCCGCAGCGTTTTCCTGGGCTACGCCTGGTCAAAGCTGAAAGATCAAATTCAGGTCAGCGGCGCCAATACCAGCTTCCAGCTGCGCCAGAACAACTTCATCCTCTCCATCATGCCCAATGCCCGCCGGGTAGTGCACCCCATACTCAACTTCCAGACCGGCGGCGGCCAGGTCACGCTGAGCGACGGCGACAGCGACCGCGTATACATATTTCAGCCCTCGGCAGGCATAGAGATCAATGTCTTCACCTGGTTCCACCTAGGTCTGCAAGGCGGCTACCGCTTCCTCACCGACGTCGACCTGCCGCGGATAGACCGGCAGGATCTCTCCGCTCCCTTTGCCCAGCTCGATCTGCGCTTTGGTATATCCTGGGGGAGGTAGGTAAAGATTGCAGGATAAGCCTGAGGAACCGCAGCAGTTCCCGAAACATCCCTGCTTGATGGCCTTTACTCCACGGGGGCCTACCCGGAACCGGTGGTCGTTTCGAGAAAGCGCCTGTAGGTTTTATCCGGCCAGGCCAGGCTGCCAACAAGCATCGCCAGCGCGCTGGCCAGCGCGCCGTAGATCAGCGCAGGGGTTTCGGTATGTAGCACATACTCGCATAGGATCCATACCAACATGCCGCCTAGAATGGAAGCCAGCGCCCCCGTGTTGGAAGCGCGGCGCCAGTACAGACCGGCCGTAAGGGGGATGAACAGTGAAACCAGGCTGAGCGAAGAGGATTGCGCCACCAGGTCGTAAATATCGGCGCTGGCCCCCGCCATGATGGCCGAACAGATCGCTACGGCGACGACCGACAAACGCATCACCCGCAGCAGGCGCCGGTCATCGATATTTTTGAAATAAGGCCGTACCAGATTCTCCCCGATGACCGTCGCCGGCGCCAGCATAGCCCCGGAGGTAGTACTGAGTATGGCCGACAGCAGCGCACCAAAAAACATAATCTGCAGGAACAAATTACCGTGTTCCATCACCATGAGCGGGATGACCATCTGCGTATCGCCGTCTTCGATTTCCGGATAGAGAATTTTGCCGCAAAGGGCGATAAATAAAGGTATAAAACCAATAGTCAGGTACATGAAACCCGACAAATAAGAGGCCTGTACGGCAGTGCGTTCGCTGCGGGCCGACAGCACCCGCTGAAAAACATCCTGCTGGGGAATAGAGCCAAGGCCGATCGTGATCCAGGCAGCAATATAGTGAACGACAGCACCAAAATCGGCAGGAGGAACAAAGCGAAAGAAGCCCTCGGGCGTACTGTCGAGCACCTCCTGCACCCCGCCCACTTCTTTCGCCAGCAACCAGGCCAGAAAGAGCAGCCCCGCCAGGATCATCACCGTCTGTACCGAATCGGTAACGGAAACCGCCCACATGCCGCCGATATAAGTGTAGAACACGACCACCAGCGTACAAACCATAATGCCGTAAAAGAGCGGAATGCCGGCTAGTGTTTTCAGAATGATGGCCAGCGCCACCAGTTGCGCGGCAATCCAGCCGAAATAGGAGGGCACGATGAAAACAGCCGATATCAGCTCTGCCCGCCGGCTGAAACGCAGCCGGAAGAAGTCGTTAAAGGTCAAAATATTGAGCCGGTACAGTGGGCGGGCAAAAAAGGCGCCGACCAGGATCAGGCAGAGCGCCGCCCCGAAAGGATCTTCTATCACGCCCAGCAAGCCGTGCTCCACAAACTCCGAAGAGGCCCCCATGATGGTCTCCGACCCAAACCAGGTGGCGAACAGCGCCGAAGCGGCCACGACCATAGGCAGGTTCCGCCCGGCAATGACGAAGTCCTGCGTGTTCTTCACCTTCGTCGAGGCCCACCAGCCGATAGCGATAGTGAGCAGTAAGTACAGCCCTATAAATGTGAGTAGCATGCCCTGATTTTCGTTACCACCAAGAAATATGAAATCAGAAATTTTACCCGACCATGCGAAGCTTGGGCGGGAAGAAAGACAGCCCGGCAAAACAATCTCAAACCATCAACTATCCCCGGAAGTTTTCAGTCCACCGGTAATGTCATTTTCTCCACCATCCTCCCTACCGGATACAGATTATGCGTCTTTTCGTAATGAGGCGAATTTTTATATACAAAATCCAACTGCGCCCGGCCCGATTTGGCGAAAGCTTCATCTTCCTCCTTTCTGGCCTCCAGCTGTTCGCGCAATTCAGGATTTTCCTCCAGGATTGCCGCCGCCTGGTCTTCGAAGACATAAGAAGAGAAGTACTCCTTCTGCATGAGGATGCCATCAAAGAAGTTCCAGGCGAAGAAGGAATCGGCGCCCTGCGGTTCCAGTGTCTCTACGATATAGCGGTTGGCGGGCTGATCGGTGAAGACGACGTAGTCGCCCCGGCGGAAAGGACGCTGCATCACCTTTTTCTCCACCTGCACCTTGGAATGCAGGTAGTGGCCCTCGTAGGCATAACCGGTCGTTTCGTAATCGCGGATGTAGTAAAGTTCCAGTTCCGGCTCAATATCTTCGGTGAGTTGCCGGACCTCCACACCGTTCCAGCGCAGTCGCTCAATCACCCCCTGATAGGCTTGCGGAATCAGGTAAGCAACCGGTTTCTTCACCTTCGCCATCGTCTGGTAGTAGCGGAAATAGGGGATACTCTTTTCATAGGGTTCCGAGCGATCGTAGTACAGCCTTTCCTGTCCCGACACTTCGCTGGGTCTGTATTTCGCTGTATACCCCCGGAATTTTAACGAATCTTTACGATTTGGGTCCAAACGCCAGTTGAGGGCGAAGCTGTCTTTGGTAATAGAATGATTGATAGCTGCCCGGCGCACCTCGCCGATTTGCTCCTGATCGGCGTGCATGGCGAGGACGAGGGCATCCATGAGGTTGTAGCAAGCCATCACCCGGTCTTTGAAAGGTTTGAGCATATGCGCTTCGGCGATGAAGGAGAGCGTGTTGTGTAAAGCCGCGAAGCCGGAGGAATAACGGGGCAGGTCGAGAAAGCCGGCGATGCCCTCATCCGGCGTGCTGCGGGCGTACACGTAGGGCGTCATCGGCCAGCCGCGCAGCTCCATATCGTTGTACAGGCGAGGCAGGAGCTTCTCCATATAACCGGCCAGGTGCGGGTCCAGCTTGTCGAGCTGGCTGGCAATGAGGGTCATGGTATAGGTATAATCAGCGCCGTTGGAGGTGTGATTGTCGATAAACACGTCGGGCCGCCAGCGGTTAAAAATAGTAGAGAAGGAACGGGCGTTGCGCGAATCGCATTTGATAAAGTCGCGGTTGAGGTCCAGGTTTCTGGCGTTGCCGCGGAAGCCATGGGCGGCCGGCCCTTCCTGGTTGGCACGGCTGTGGGCGCCGCGATTAAGGGCGCCGCCGATATTGTAGAAAGGAATGACCACCAGCACGACCTGTTCCAGATAGGGATGCCGTTCCGGGTGGAGGAGATAGTCGCGCAGCAAGAGCATACTGGCGTCGACCCCGCAGGGTTCGCCGGCGTGGATGCCGTTGTTGATGAAGAGGATGCGCTTGCCCTTCGCCCGCAGTGACGGGGGGGAAAAGTCTTCGTCAAAAGAAAGAACCGCCACGTGCAAGGGAAGCCCTGCATCGGTAGTTCCCTCCTCGAACAGGGCGAGTTCAGGGAAACGATCCGCCATCAACTCGTAATAGGCGATGGTTTCCTCATAGGTGGAAGTGGTATTGGAATCGAGTTCGAAGGGGATGCGTGGAAGCCGGCTCTGAGCCGAAAGCGAGACAAACAATGATAACAACAACAGGAAAAGAAAATATTGAATTGGAAATGACTTTAACATTTTTTTGAACTTTTGGGTCAGATGGGGCAGTCGGTAAACTTACACAAAAATCGGTTTAAGACAATTTTAACGGCAGTGGAATACTACCAGCTCCAACTGAGGCATTTATCAGGTGTTTCATTTTCAAAGCACATTTTCAACCATTTAGAGGTGTGTAACGAATATCTTAGAAAATCATCAAAGGTTATGAGCGTCAAAAAAATATTCTTCTTACTGGGGGCGCTGATACTGTTCACCAATCAAATGACCGCACAGTATTTTGGTCGTAACAAAACCAACTACGAGGTCTTTGAATACGAGGTCTATCAAACTCCCAACTTCGAAATTTATCACTACCTGGATAATCAGGAGGCCCTGAACAGGTACTCCAACTGGGCGGAGCAATGGTACAACATGCACATGCAGGTGCTTGGCGACACCATCTACTCCAAGAACCCCATTATCCTGTACAGTGATCACGCTGATTTTCAACAGACGAACGCCATCAACGGCCGGATCGGCGTCGGCACCGGCGGAGTAACCGAAGCCTTTAAAAATCGGGTGATATTGCCCTTCGCCATGTCCAACCAGCAGTCATTCCATGTACTCGGCCACGAATTGGTCCACGCCTTTCAGTACAACATGATCCTGCAAAGTGATTCTACTTCTCTGCGCAGCCTGAGCAACCTGCCGCTGTGGATGGTCGAAGGCCTGGCGGAATACATGTCGATCGGCAGTGTGGATGCCCACACGGCCATGTGGATGCGCGACGCCGTTCTCAACGACAATATTCCTACACTCAAGGACCTGCAAAACCCGAAGTACTTCCCGTACCGCTACGGTCAGGCATTCTGGTCCTTTATTACAGGATTGCGCGGTGATGAGATCATCGCTCCCTTCTTCAAGTTCACCGCTATGTACGGCTTTGAGGTCGCCAGCCAACAGATATTGGGCATGAGCGCCGAGAACCTGTCAGAGCTGTGGGTCAATTCGCTAAAGCGCCAGTATGATCCCTTTCTGCGCGATAAAGAGGAAAACTTCATCGGGCGCGAGCTCGTCGGTGAAGAACAGGGCGGCCGTATAAATATCGCTCCGGTCATCAGCCCCAACGGTCGTTATGTCATTTTCCTTTCGGAAAAAGATCTCTTTTCCATCGATCTGTATCTGGCCGATATCCGCGATGGTAAGATTATCCGGAAGGTGGCCAGCTCGACGAAAAACAGCCACATCGATGATTTTAACTATATCGAATCGGCCGGCACCTGGTCGCCCGACAGCCGGCAGTTTGCTTTCGTCGGCTTCAGTAAGGGCCGCAACATTCTCATTGTCAAAGATGTGGAATCCGGCAAAACGGTAATGGAATCTCCGTTGAAAGGCGTGCCGGCCTTCAGCAACCCCAACTGGTCGCCCGACGGCCGCAGCATCGCCGTCGCCGGCCTGGTGGAGGGGCAGGTGGACCTTTACTCCTTTGACGTCCGTACCAAGGAAGTGGAGCAATTGACCGACAACCACTACTCCGAACTACTTCCCCACTGGATGCCCGACGGCGAGCGCATCGTCTTTTCCACCGATCAACTAAGCTTTGAGTCGGGCCGTAAGAACGGCAAGTGGTCATTCAACCTGGCCATCCTCGATACCAGGACGGAAGAGACCGAGCAGTTGATGATCTTCCCCGGCGCCGACAACCTCAATCCCGTTGTCGATCCGGACGGCAATATTCTCTTTCTGTCTAACCGCGACGGCTACCGCAACATCTACGAGTACGAACCAGCTACCGGAAAGGTCTACCAACTGACCAACTATCTGACGGGCGTCAGCGGCATTACGCACTACGCACCGGCCATGAGCATGGCCATTAAGCGGGAGCGGCTGATTTACACCTACTTCAGTCAAAATACCTATGAGGTATATCTCGCCCGGCCCGATGACTACCTGATGGAGGAGGTTGACCCGATGGATGTCGACTTCTCTGCCGCTCATCTGCCGCGGCCCAACCCGAAGGCTACCGACCTGGTCGACACGCAGCTCGACCGGCTCGATGACTTCCCCCCGCTGGCCCCGGCCAACTTTGCCGAAGTGCCGTACGAAGCCAATTTCAAACTCGACTTCGTGACCGGTTCCACCGGTGTGGGCATCGGTTCCAGCAATGCTTTCGGTACGACGACGGGCGTTGCCGGCGGCGTCGATATGATCTTCAGCGACGTCGTAGGGAACAACTCGCTGTACACCAGCCTGGCCATGAATGGTGAGATTTACGACTTTGGAGGCATGGTCGCCTATTTCAACCGCAAGCATCGCGTCAAATGGGGCGCCGGCATTTCCCACATCCCGTTCCGGAGCGCCGGCGGAGGCTTCGTGGGTTTCGACTCCCTCAGCTTTGAGGGAGGAACCATTCCGGTAGAACAGTACGCTTTCGATATTCAACGGATTTTTGAGGACAAAGCAAGCCTTTTTGCTTCCTTTCCCTTCAACAGGAACCTGCGCCTGGAGGCCCAGGCTTCCTACGCCCGTTACAGTTCCCGCGTCGATCGCTTCAACCAGTTTTACGACCCCTTCGGACAACTCGTCCTCCAGGAAAGAGAAAAGCTGGATTCCCCACCGGGATTTAACCTTTTCAACGTGGGGGGCGCCTTTGTCGGTGACAACTCCTACTTCGGCCTGACCGCCCCGCTGCAGGGCTCCCGTTTCCGCGTAGGTGTAGATCAATTCTTCGGCGAGTTCAATTACACCGCTCCGACGATTGACTATCGCAAGTATACCTTCCTGCGTCCCGTGTCACTGGCTTTCCGGGCTTACCACTACGGACGCTATGGCGGCAACAGCGATAATCTGTTCCCCCTTTACCTGGGCTCGCCCTGGTACGTGCGCGGCTATAACTCCGCGGAAGCAGAACGCATGCTGGTGGAAAACGGCCAGTCGCTCGACAATCTGTTCGGCAGCAAAATCGTAGTGGGCAACTTCGAGGTACGCATTCCCTTTACCGGCCCCGAACGGCTAGCCATGATCAAGTCGGGATTTCTGTTCTCCGACCTCAACTTCTTCTTCGACGGAGGTATCACCTGGTTTGACTTTGAGCAATTCAATGGTACGGTAAGCGAGATCGACGGCACCCGCTTTGATCAGGTAAAGCCGATCTTTAGCGCCGGCACTTCTCTGCGCGTCAACCTCTTCGGCGCCATAGTGCTCGAACCATATCTGGCCTGGCCCCTGCAACCGAATGCAAAGCCCATCTTCGGGTTGAACTTGTTCCCGGGCTGGTAAAAAAACTGAAGAGGAGGAAGACAATCTTCCCCCTCTTCAGTTTTCCCGAAAAACGGGATAGCTCCACACGGTTTACTTATTCGCCCAACAGGAGTTAATAATACAAAAGGGCGCAGCCGTATTGACCGGCTGCGCCCTTTTGTATTTTATGAAATTTGGGAATTAGGAGTGGATTGTTTACATTTGTTCAACAAAAAAAAGGTGCTGTACCCTCAGGCACAGCACGTCAGTTGGATTAGTATGAAAAAACTCTCATTAGTTCCTTAATTAAAAATGAGTTGCTCGGCAGTAAATCTGGGTAACTCATTTTTTATATATCTATAACGCTCTTTTTTTCTTCTTAGTTTCCCTCTTTTCTCCTACTCATCGATCAATCCGGGTCGTTTATCGAAAAGGACCAATTACGCTCTGTTGCCGGGCTTGTTCCACCCGTTTTTCTCATCTCGCAGTAAGCCGGAAAAAAGTTACTGCGCGGTGGCCACCGCGCAGTAACGACAAATCGGATTAGTATGAAAAAACTCTCAATAGTTCCAAAGTTGAGGGAACAGACCTGAATCCATCCCTAGCGCTTTCGCGTTTATACAAAATAGCCTAAATAAGGGGTCGGCGACCCCCACATGGCTGTGTAGTTTTCAGGCCATGCCCACCCGGGAGGCTTTGATGACGGCCTCATGCCGGGAGTTCACCTCCAGTTTTTTATAGATATTCTTAAGATGAAACCGAATTGTATTAGGGCTGACAAACAGCTTCTTGGCCATTGTCTTATAACTCTGCCCTTCACAAAGCAACTGCAGCACATCCTGCTCCCGCTCTGAAAGGCGGGGCAGAGACTTAAGCCGGTTGCTGAAAGAAGAAACTACCCGCCGGGCAATGGATGCATCCATGGGGGCTCCACCACCTTCTACCTCGGTGATGGCCTTTAGCAATTTGGAGGGGAAAATGTTTTTGGAGAGGTATCCGTAGGCGCCGGCTCTGAGCGATTGAAAAACGTGTTTGTCATCTGTGTAGGAGCTCAACATGATGATATTGAGCCCGGGTAAGCGGCGCTTCAAAATTTTGACGCACTCGATACCGGACATTTCCGGCAGTTCAATGTCCATTAATACGACATTCGGATGCAGGGCCAGAACACCTTCGATGGCCGACTCGGCGTTGGCGTAAGTGGCCACGCAGCGAAAACCGTCCGCCATATTCAGGATATTCTGCAGACCTTCTCTAATATCGCGATGATCATCAACGATTGCTACAGAAATCATAATATTTTATTGTCGGGTGATTGCGCCCCATTGCATTTCACAATGGACCGCTTATTTCTCCGGCCCTATTCGACCGCTTATGCCTATTCAGAGGCTGTTTGTTTGTTAATTAGAGTTGTTGCGACAGGAGTCCTCAGAGGGTTAAAATTGATCTTTTTCTCCACCCGATTACTCTATCGCAACAACTCTATTGAAAGACTTTCATCAATCCGGAAAGTTGCAGTACCAGACCGTTTTTGCCGGCCGGCTGACAAATTTCAGTTTTGGGCTCAGTTCGCCGGCAGAGGGCAGCGCAGGAGCACCTCCGTGCCCTGCCCCGACGAACGGATCTGCAGTTCACCCCGAAGTTGACGGGCCCGGTTTTCCATATTCTTCATGCCCTCCCCCTGTAAGGAGCCACCGGGATCGAAGCCGCAGCCGTTATCCGTCAGCCTGGCCCGTAAAATGCCCTCGCGCCGCTCCAGCTCAAGGCGCACCGCTGTGCAATTCGAGTGCCGCAGGGCATTGTGCATCGCTTCTTTCAGGATCAGCAACACATGACGCTTGAAATCGTGGGGGAGAAGCTGGTTTCGGTCGCCCGGCAGCACTTCGACATGGTACCGGATGCCCGCCTCTTCAAACAACTCCTGCGCCGTGAGCTGCAAACGCTGCCCCAGGTCTTCCAGAGTATCTTCCACGGGTTTGAGAGACCAGATGAGATCTTTCATAGACCCGTAGGCCTCGACAGTCGTCCGGCTGATTTTTTCCAGATACTGTTGTGCCGGCCCCGTATCGTCATCGATCACCTGCCGGGTCAATTCACTGTACAAAGTAATGATGGTGAGTTTGCTTCCCAGTTCATCGTGAAAGTCCTGCGCCACTTTCTCCCGCAACCGTTCCTGTGCCCGGCGAGCCAGCTGCCTGGCCCGGAAGTTAGAATAAACCAACAAAATCAGCAGAACAAAAACCAGGATCAGTAAAAACCCGATAAAGAAGATTTTCCACTCGAGACCTGACAGTATCGGGCCAAACTCTACAAAGGCCGGGGCCACCCCGGCACTTTTTGTCAATGTGGCGAAAAGTGGCACAAAACTTAGGGGAGGCAGCCTTCGCTGAGTCTCTTTCTTTATCATGAATCCGGTGATCTGTGAGCTTTTTCAAATCGCTCATGAAAGCTACAGCACCCGGGCAAGGAGGGCACCTACACAAATGGGTAGGTTTATTATTTCGGCCAGCTGCCTGACAAAAGTGGCCGGCCTTGAATTACCTGCAGGCATAACGTCACAACACCTCACCAGTGATCCGGGTTAAGCTGACGAGGTTGATCAAGAAGTCCCCGGTTCAGCTCACAGCAATGCTGCTCCAAACACGCCCGCGCTGTCGCCCAGCCGGGGCGCCAGGAACACCGTATCCAGGCGGGTATTGAAAACGAAGTTCCGGACTGATTCAACACCCTGATCGTATAATAAGTCGATATTGCCGAGCCCGCCGCCCAGTACGATGGCATCGGGATCGATCAGGTTGACTACGCTGGAAAGCCCTTTGCCGAAAAAGTAAACCAGGCGCTTGACGGTTTGGGTAGCGTGGGCATCGCTGCCTGCCCGGTGCCGTTCCACAATTTCGCGCAGGCGCCGCTGCTCTCCGCTGATCTTTTCGTAGTACCGTTCCAGTGCCGGCCCCGAGATGAGGGTTTCCACACAACCGACTTTGCCGCAGTAGCAGGGGCCGCCGGAATCATCGAGATAGTTGTGCCCCCATTCGCCGGCGATGCCTTGCCGGCCGTTGATCACCTGCCCGTTGATGACTACTCCGCCGCCGACACCGGTACCCATAATCACGCCGAACACCACCCGGGCCTCGGGCATCTCTTCGCGCACGACACCCAGCCGGGCTTCCGCCATCGCAAAACAGTTGGCGTCATTAGCCATATTCAGCGGCAGTCCCAGGGCTTCCTGCAAATCCTTGCGAAAAGGCATACCATTCAGGCAGGTCGTATTGCTGTTCTTGTGCAAACCCGTATTAGGATCAAAAGAGCCGGGGGTGCCAATACCGATCTTCTCCGGGCTCAGCCCGCTGTCTTCCCGCATTTTATCAACCAGCTTGACAATCTGGTTGATGATGTGCCGGTACCCTTTCTCTTGCTCGGTGGGAATCCGCATCCGGTTGATAACTGTCGCACTTTCAGGAGACCCCAGGATCGCTCCCTCAATCTTGGTTCCGCCCAGGTCTATGCCCCATACTGGTTTCATCGTCTTGTTTTTTCGTCAAACAAATCTTGGAGGACAGCAAAAATTACAACTTTCCGTAGAATAGTATATCCAAACACGCCTATATTTGTAATTTTATGTGATTATGGGTGAGAACAGATCATCGGAACAACACTCCGATAGCCATCCCGAGCCATTGCTCGTTGAAATGAAGACAGCAGAACAAAGCGACACACCCGTTTATCTAACGGGCAACTTCAACGACTGGAGAGCACCGGATGAAGCCTATAGAATGGAAAAAGTGGAAGAAAACCGATACCGTTTGGTCTTTCCGGATATCCGCTTGCTGCCGGCCGTGCTGGAATACAAATACGTTCGTGGCGACTGGAGCGGAGAAGAGATCGACAGGCAAGGCCAGCCGGTTAACAACCGTCATCTTTCCTCCCGGTCCCGGCATGTCATCGACCAGGTACCCCGGTGGAAACAACCCCGTATTGACTACGCCCCCCGGCTGCTGCCTGAAATCCGCGTTATCTCGGAAGCATTCGAAATCCCACAGCTGATCAGGACCCGCCGGATCACAGCGCTTCTCCCTCATGATTACGAGCACACGGAGCGCCGCTATCCTGTTCTTTACTTGCAGGATGGCCAAAACCTGTTCGATGATTACGCTCCTTACGGAAACTGGGCCCTGGATAAGAAACTGGCGCAACTGGCCGAAAAAAATATGGCCGACGTCATCATCATCGCCATTGACCATGCCAGAGAGAACCGGGTCGTAGAGTTTACGCCTTCTTTAAAAACCAAGCTGGGCGCCGGGGAAGGCAAGCAATACGTCCGCTTCCTCGCCGACACGCTCAAGCCCTTCGTAGACAAACACTTCCGAACCATTCCTGACCGGGCGCATACCGCTATCGGAGGAAGCTCAATGGGTGGTTTGATCAGTATCTACGCCGGGCTGATGTATCCGGAGGTGTACAGTAAACTGTTGATTTTTTCTCCTTCGCTGTGGGTAGCGCCAAATATTCATTTTCACTCCATTCACATGGAGGAGCCCTACGATATGAAAATTTATATCTACGGCGGTGAAGGAGAAAGCGTCAATATGGTGCCCAATATCAAAAAGTTTAAACGCGCCCTTGAGGAAAGCGGCAGCGCCGCCAATATTCAGTTCAAGGTATCTATAGACCCAAAAGGAGAACACAACGAAGAGCGCTGGGGAAAGGAGTTCCCCAGAGCACTGAAATGGCTGTTTTTCGACGCATCTTGAGAAAACTCTATACATCAAATCTGGCTGGAGTAACCCGTTGATTCGAAAAGCACCAACGATTGCTCCACCCCAAAAGTACCGCTTTTATCCTATGACCATCACGATACAGCACGACCCTTCAAACTTCTCTGCTCCCCTCATTATTCCGGTAGAAGAGGGTAGAAACCAGGACGCCGTTCTGGAAAAAATTGAGGAGCTGACAGGCCTGGCAGCCGCCCGGCTCAAAAGGGATTTTAAGGCCAAGGCCGGCACCTCTCATCTGGTCTACGATCGCAACGGCCGTCGATTTTACCTTCTGGGACTTGGGAAAGCTCCCGGTTTCGCGGATATCCTGAAAGCGTTCCGAAGCTTTTCTCATCAATACCGCGACAATCTGGAGCCGCAACTGGGTATCAACTTTCTCCTGGAAGAAGAAACAACCGCTGCCGCCTGGGTTGAACCCGCCGTCAACGGATTGCTCCTGGGCGCTTACCGGATCGGACGCTTTAAAAGCGAACCGGAGCCTCCACATCCACTGGACGGAGCGGAGGCCAACCTGACGCTCTTCCTCCCCACCGCCCGCGAAAGCGAGGCCGGGAAGGCCGCCGGGCGAGGCCGGATCATAGCCGAAACCCAGTGCTCCATCTTCAACCTGGTTAACGCCCCCAGTAACAAGAAAACACCGGCGGACCTCGGAAAGTGGGCCCTGGAATCCGGCAAAAAATACGGGTACACTGTAAGGGTGCTCGACAAGGCGGAAATCGAAAAAAACGGGTTGCATGCCCTTCTGGCCGTCAACCAGGGCAGCCCGCACCACCCCGTATTTATCATCATGGAATACCGCCCGGAAAACAGCCGTAACCACGAATACAAAAAAGTAGGCCTGGTGGGCAAAGGCGTCACCTTTGATACAGGCGGACTATCCATCAAGCCTTCCACCAACATGCACCTCATGAAGAGCGACATGGGAGGCGCCGCCGCCGTTTTCGGCACCCTGGAGGCAGCCGCCCGCCTGAAGCTGCCGGTGCACCTCATCGGCATCGTACCGGCTACCGACAACAGCGTCGATGCCTACGCCGTCAAACCCAGCGACGTGATATCCTCGCACAGCGGAAAAACCATAGAGGTAATCGATACTGATGCCGAAGGACGACTCATACTCGCCGATGGCCTCTCTTATCTCATCCGGCATTACCACCCGGAGACACTTATCGACCTGGCTACCCTCACCGGCAGCACGGTCAGAACTTTGGGTTACCACGCTGCCGGTCTGTTCACCAATAACGGAACACTGGCCGAACAACTTACCCGGTCGGCTGAGGAGTGCGGCGAACGCGTCTGGCGACTGCCTCTCTGGGATGTATATAAAGAGGACCTGAAGTCGGACGTCGCCGATATCCGTAACTTCAGCGGCAAACCTATCGCGGGAGCCATTACCGCCGCTAAGTTTCTGGAGTTCTTTACCGACCGGCACCCCGCCTGGGCGCATCTCGATGTCGCAGGCGTCGCTTTCCAGGATTCCGAATTCGCCGGTCAAAAAAGCGCCACCGGCTTCGGCGTAAGGCTGCTGGTCCAATACCTGCGCAGCCTGACGGAAGTGGAAGGGTAAGAGAATGTGGGATCTGCGCGACCTGAAATGAAGGTGTCCTTTTTCGTTTTTTGCCGCCAACCGGGGGGCAGTTCCAGGTGCTGCCGGACAAGCTTTCTTCCCACCCTTCCCGCTTCTCAAGCGGGAAGGGTGGAGTAAAACTTCTTATTTCTTATTAAAATCCGCTTAAACCACCGACCATGCCAAGGCCTACTGCCTTTTTCTGCATTGCCTGTTATTTCAAAGGCACAGACTTTCTGACCGCTTGCAAGGAGGCAGGAAACACGGTTTACCTGCTCACCCGGAAGAAGCTGGAGCACAAACCCTGGCCCCGGGAATCCATTGATGAGTTTTTTTACCTGGAAAGTGAAGAGAACACGCCGGAGAACCTGTACAATATGGCGCGGGGTTTTGCCTTTCTGTTGCGCAGCAAACCGGTGGACCGGATCGTGGCGATCGATGATTTCGATGTAGAGAAAGCCGCTTACCTCCGGGAAGAATTCCGCATTCCCGGCATGGGGCAGACCACGGCGCGTTACTTCCGCGACAAGCTGGCCATGCGCCTGCGCGCTGCTGCCGCCGGCTTGCGGGTACCCGCCTTTAGCACCTTGTTCAACGACGGAGAGGTCGATGCGTTCCTGGAAAGCACACCGGCGCCCTGGCTGATCAAACCGCGCAGCGAAGCTTCCGCTACCGGTATCCGGAAAGTACACAACCCGCGCGAGGTCTGGCAGGTGCTCGACGAGCTGGGCGAAGAACGCTACCGATTTCTTATCGAACAGTTCAAACCGGGCGATGTATACCACGCTGATGCAATATCCCACGAAGGACAGCTCCGCTTCTGCCGGATATCCCGGTACCTGAGCACACCTTTTGAAGTGATGCACAGCGGAGGTATTTTCCGCTCGGCTACTGTAGAGCAGGGAGGTAAAGATGACGAAGCGCTGCAAGACTTCACCCAGCGCGTCATGAAGGCCTTCGGTATGCAGTACAGTGCTTCTCATACCGAATTCATCCGCTCACACGAAGACGGCAGCTTCTATTTTTTGGAAACTTCTTCCCGGGTCGGCGGCGCCCACCTGGCGGAAATGATCGAAGCAGCCTCCGGTATTAACCTGTGGAAAGAATGGGCCCGCCTGGAGACGGCCGTCGCCCACGGTCAACAATACCAAACGCCCAAGCAGCGCCGCAACCACGCCGGCATCATCGTCTCCCTGACCCGGCAGCAGCATCCCAACGACTCCTCTTTCCAGGACCCTGAGATCGTCTGGCGATTACAAAAAGAATATCACATCGGGCTCATTGTTCGCGATGCCCGCCGCGAGCGTGTACACGAGCTGCTCGACAGCTACGCACAGCACGTATACGAACATTACCACGCCAGCGCCCCGGCGCCGGAACGACCGGGAGATTAAGGGAAGAGCCGTATGGCCGACTTCCCATTTCCGACTTCGTTCAAGCTTTGTATTCGTCCTTCAGCAAGTGTTTGAATTCTTTCATGAACTTTTCCACTTTCGGGCGGCTGACGTTACGGATGTATCCGGCGTTGGGCGGATTGTCGAGTTCGTAGTAGTCCTGGTGGTAGGCTTCCGCCTTGTAAAAGGTATTCAGCCGGCTCAGTTCGGTAACGATGGGTTTGTCGAACTTCCCTGACTTGCGCAGTTCTTTCATATAAGCCTCCGCAATTTGCTTTTGCTCCTTATCGTGGAAAAAAATGGCAGATCGGTACTGCGCGCCGATATCCGGTCCCTGCCGGTTGAGCTGGGTGGGATCGTGGGCGCCGAGAAAGAATACCTCAAGCAGGGTGCGGTAATCGACTACTTCGGGATGATAGTATATCCGGATTGCCTCGGCGTGGTCCGTAGCGCCGGAAGCCACCTGTTGGTAACTCGGGTTTTTCAGGCTTCCGCCGGCGTAGCCGGAGTAGACAGCCTCCACACCTTTGACGCGTTCAAAGACCGCTTCCGTACACCAGAAACAGCCGCCGGCAAAGGTCGCTTCCGCCAACCCCTGTTCCTCGTATTTCCCATCGATATCCTCTATGGGCACTACGCCCTTGGGCTCGTCGCTCTGGGCCTGGTTAGCGGCGCCGGCCTGCTTTCCCTCGCCGCTCTGACTATTGCAACTCAGGAACAAAAACAAACTCAGTACTAAGGATAAGGTATATTTCATGATTTTCATTTTTTTGAGGTAACAGTCAACAGGTGAGAAAGGTTATGTTCCAGGCAAAAAAGTACTTACCCGATTGTTGGGTAATCATCATTCAACAGTTGGAGAGGATTCGTTTTTGTTCGAGTTGATGAAGCCCGATGCGCGCGCTCCCGAACGGGCTTCACCTATCGAACGACTTCGAAACGGATCATCACTGTTTCGCGTCTTAAAAACGATAGCCTTGCCCTCCCCTTTCGGCTTATGTTCCCTTCATCTCCTCAATCCGCTGCCGGAAGAGAAAGCGGGGGGTGGCTTCGTACAGTTTGCGGTAAGCGTCGAGGGCTTTTTCCCGGTATTCCTCGCAATCGGGGCGCATCCGCCACAGGTCGAAATAGGCGGCGGCGCTTTGATCATCGCTGATAGATTGTTCCAGCAATTGCTGCAGAATCTCTATGGCGGTTTGGGGATCACCCTCCGCAAAATGAAAGCGGGCGTCGAACAGGGTCGCTTCGAAAATAAGATCCGGGTTGCCCAGTTCCCCAGCGAGGCTGAGTGCTTCGTCCCGGACCCGTTCGAGGGCCTCCAGGTCATTGAGCTCAATAAGAACAGCCCCTTTTTCTACCAGGCTGAAGCCCAGCACCAGTTTATTACCGATTTTTCGGGTCACGTCGATCGCACGGTTATAAAAGTGCAGCGATCGATCGTACTGGCGCAGCAGGTAAAAGACATCTCCCAGCGTATTGACCGCTTTGGCAATGCCTTTCTGGTAGCCCAGCTCTTCGCACAGCATGAGGTCTTTTTGCAAATATTCGATCGCCCGGTGGAATGCTCCCTTGACATTGAGCAACTGACCGATAAGGCCGAGCGCGATAGCCGTACCCTGCTTATCGCCCAGTTCTTCACAAAGCTTCAGGTCGAGCTGGTAGTGCTCCATAGCGGTATCGTAATCGCCTTGCCGCTCGTACACCAGGCCGAGGTTACCGATAGCGATGGAAGTCAGCATTTTATTCCCCAGTTCTTCACTGTACTTCAGGCCGCGGCTGAAGCTCTCCCTCGCTTCGTCGTATTCTCCCTTTTCCAGGTATACGATACCGAGGTAAGTATAAATAGTAGCCATGCCCTGCTTATCGTTATTCTCCTCGCAGATGTCCAGTTGCTCCCGTTGATAGCGGATGCCCTCGTCGTAATCGCCCTGATTCATGTAGGTCAGGCCGAGATTAGCCACGATCTGAGCATTGACGGAAGAATCGTTGTTGCCCTGCCCCATCGAAATACTCTCTTTGAAATAGGACTTGGCTTCCTCGTATTCGCCCTGCCGGAAATACAGGTTTCCCAGGTTACCGTAGACCTTGGCGATGCCGGTATAGTCTTCGATGCTTTCAAAAAGCTGAGCTGCTGACTGCAGGTAGCTGCGCGCCGAAACGTAGTCCCCCTTGAGCATCAGCAGGCGGCCGAGACTGTTGTGCGACTGTCCGAGCAACAGGGCATCACGCGATTTCTTGGCCAGCTGAAGAGCGTGCTGGTAGGATTCTTCGCATTCGTCCCACAAGCCGATCATTTCCAGTATTTTCCCCCGTTTGAGATGCGTCTGAATCTGGTTGACCGTATCTTTTTGAACGCTGAGCTTTTGCAGCAGCTTTTCGTAAAAGTCCAATGCCTGATGGTTCTGGTAATTGCGGCGGGCATAATCGGCCGCTTTACGCAGATACTCGCAAGTTTTGTCGAAGACATTAGCTTGCTCATAGTGGAAGGCCAGGTCCACATAGCGCTCTTCGATTTTATCGGCATAGAGGCGCTCAATAGCCTGAGCAATAGAGAGGTGCAATTGCTGCAGCCGGGTGCGCAGCTGCATGCTGTACGCCGCTTCCCGCAGCAGCGAATGGCGAAAAATATACCGCAGTTCATTCATTGCCAGCCAGATCTGCCCCTGCTCGCCCTGGTGGATCTGTTCCTCGAGCAGGGTCTGATCACCACCGTTTTGCTTGACGAATTCCTCGTGCTCCTTCATCACTTCCGACAGGATAGGCACTTCGAATTCCCGGCCGATGACTGCTGCCGCCTTGACTGTTTCGCGAACAAGGGTAGACAAGCGGTCGATGCGGGCGGTCAGAATGGCGTTAATGGAATTGGAGAGCTTGATGTTCTTGTCTTTGATCGTCCAGGCGCCATTCTCAAAAACGAGCAGGTTACGCTCCGAAAAGTACTCCAGTATTTGTTCGAGATAAAAGGGATTGCTGTTGGTCGTTCGTACCAGCAGTTCATAGAATTCATCCGCTATATCGCCGTTAAGTTTGGATTCGGCCATGTCGCGGACAGCATCGGGTCGCAGGAAATCGAGATTGGTTTCCGTCCACGGCAGCGAGTAGGAGTCGAGCAGGGCCCGATCCAGAATGAGCGGTTTGGAGCCATCATCGCGATAACGGGAAGTGATGATCATTAGAATGGGAAAACGATTGATATGGCGCACCAGCTCGTGGAGCAACTCCTGCGAGTTTTCATCCAGCCAATGTGCATCCTCCAGCTCGATAACCAGCGGCTCGATCAGGGAGCCGGCTTCCATGAGGTTGATGACCGCCTGCAGGGTATTCTGATAGCGTCCTTTGGCGTCCAGTTGTTCCCAGAGCGAGTCGGGATAGTTGATCCCGATGAGGGCGGCAAGCACCGATTTGGTGCGCACGAGTTCCCGCGCAGCGTTTGCTGCCTGCGCCACGCCGGCAGACTGAACGGAATGCAGGAGCTCGCGAAACCGCGTTTCAAAGCGATTGAGGTTGGCCATCGAGTAGCCTTCCGGCGTCTGCCGGAAAAAGTTCTTTAAAAAATAGACGAAGGGATTGAAAGGCTTGCGCAAAATCTGATCGGCCTGACAGATATGCCAGCCGATATTACTGTCGTGGGTCAACAGCGTCTTGAGTTCATGGGTCAGCCGGCTTTTGCCAATGCCCGCTTCCCCATAGATGAAAGAGATGCCGGCAGACTGCCGCCGCGAGAGCGGGCGAGCAAACTTCAGCAATTCCTCCACCTCAGTTTCCCGCCCCAACATCATGCCTGTATGTGGCGAGTTCAGTCCGGTGCTGCGCCCGATCAGGGTGAAAGTCGGCACGACTCCTTTAATGCCTTTGTAGTTGATGTCCCCCTTGTGTTGAAAGATAAATTGGCGATGCTTCTGTATTTCGGCGTCCACCAGCACCTCTCCCCAGTCGGCATAAGTCATCAGGCGGGCCGCCAGGTTCACCCGGTTGCCTACGGCAGCGTACTGACAGCGCTCCCGGCCGCCAACGATACCTGTATAGGCTGTTCCTCCGGTAATGCCCGCCCGGAAACGCAATCCTTCGTTGAGTTGCAATCCGCGCAGCTCATCGCGCACCGTATGCATAAACTCCAGGGCCCGTTCGATATTGTTTTCAAATGAAACCGGCGCTCCAAAAAAGCCGACCATCACGCCGCCTTTATCCCCGAAGTCAATCTCTTTAAAGTATCCGGAGAAGTTATACATTTGCTCCAGCACCACGCTGGAAAAGCGATTCAGCAGCTCGTGGTTTTCCACGCCTTCAAAGGAGATAAAAACGGCCGTTACATTCCGGAATTCTCCATCCTGACTGTAATCTACAACCGAGGGAGGTAGAAACTGACGCAACACCTTACGGGAAAGCACCGGCAGTTCTTTCCGCACCACCGGCGCCCCATCCAATGGGAGGTCTTTCTCTAACCGGTAACACTCTTTTTCTACTTTAGACAGCCGGATATCCAATGTCCGCAACTTGAGGCGCAAGGCTTCGTCCAGGATGATATCCTGATTGTTCGCCTGCTCCTGACAATCGGCACAGCTATCAATCGGGTAGCCCCGGAAATAATAGGACTTGTGCTTCTGTCCTACTATCCCCCATTCTACTTCTCCGTAGGAAAGGCCGATTTTCATTCCTATTGTGAAGTCGCCAAACTTGAATTCGCGCCGGCTGAAGAGATTGCGCACCGAAATGGCAGACTGTAGAAAATAGGCAGGAGAGACTTCCGGACGGACAGAAGGAAAAATGGCAGTAAAAGCATCCCCCGCAAAGTAGGGGATAAAACCTCCCCGGGCATATACCTGCTCCACCAGCGGAGCAAATATTTCGTTGAGAATGCGGGATAACTGCTCGGCGCCGCGGTTTCCTTTACGCATCAGGTTTTCCGTCAACGGCGTAAACCCCGACAGATCGATAAACATCACGTACCCCTCCAAACGCCCCCGCGTTTGGCCAGCCTCAAACTGATCATGAATAAAATGTGGTATCAGGTTTTTCACAAATCCCGTCTATCATTTGGAACTTCCAAATTACAAATTTATAGCGACCCGTTGAATAATACACCTTTACAACCGATTATGCCTGGAAAAATTGGATTTTCCTCTGAAAAAGATTTCCTCTTTAACCCGCCTGATCCTCCTTCTTTATCACCTCCAGATGTAATTCACTTAGTTGTTCTTCAGAGACGGTTGACGGCGCGTCGATCATCATATCGCGGCCCATGTTATTTTTCGGAAAAGCGATAAAGTCGCGGATGGAGGTCTGATTGCGCAGCACAGCGCAGAGGCGATCGAACCCAAAAGCGATTCCGCCGTGGGGTGGTGCGCCGTATTCGAAAGCCCCCATCAGAAAGCCGAATTGCTTTTCGGCCTCCTCTTCGGTAAAGCCGAGTAATTTGAAGTTCTTCGCCTGCAATTCGCGGTCGTGGATACGGATGGAGCCCCCGCCGATTTCTACGCCGTTGATGACCAGGTCGTAGGCGTCGGCGCGGATGCCTTTGAGTTCTTCCTGGTCCTCACTGGACATTTTACCAAAATCGGCCAGCTTGGGCGAGGTGAAGGGATGATGCATCGCGAAGAAGCGCTGCGTATCGTGATCCCATTCCAGGAGGGGAAAGTCGACCACCCACAGCGGCTTGAAATCCCCTTCCTTCATCAGCTCCAGCCGACGTCCCATTTCCAGGCGCAGTTCGCCGAGTTGCTTGCGAGTGGCTTCGCGTTCGCCGGCCAGGATCAGCAGCAGATCGCCGGGGCGGGCGTCCATCTTGCCGGCCCAGGCCTGTAGGTCTTCCTCGGAGAAAAACTTATCGACCGAGGATTTGAAAGAGCCGTCATCGTTATACTTGACATAGACAAGCCCCTTGGCGCCGATTTGCGGTCGCTGTACCCACTTGGTGAGTTCATCGACCTGCTTGCGGCTGTAACCAGCCTGGCCCTGTGCGCAGATACCTGCCACCAGCTCGACGCTGTCGAACACCTTAAAGCCCTTGCCCTGCGCTACCTCGTTGAGTTCCGTAAACTCCATGCCGAAGCGCAGGTCGGGCTTGTCGGAGCCAAAGCGACGCATGGCCTCATCGTAAGACATGCGGGGGAACTCGTCCAGGGCTACATCCAACACCGCTTTAAAAAGGTGCTTGGTCAGTCCTTCGAAGGTCTGCAGTATTTCTTCCTGCGTAACGAAGGCCATTTCGCAGTCAATCTGGGTGAATTCAGGCTGCCGGTCGGCGCGCAGGTCTTCATCGCGGAAGCACTTAACCAGTTGGAAGTAGCGGTCCATACCGGCCACCATGAGGATCTGCTTAAAGGTCTGCGGGCTCTGCGGCAGCGCGTAGAACTGACCGGGATGCATGCGGGAGGGAACGACGAAGTCGCGCGCACCTTCCGGTGTCGATTTGATCAGGAAAGGGGTTTCGATCTCGGCAAAATCCTGGCCGGCCAGGTATTTGCGCGTCTCCAGCGCCACCTGGCTGCGGAAGAGAATATTCTGCTGTACAGGATTGCGGCGCAGATCCAGATAACGGTATTTCATACGCAGCTCCTCGCCGCCGTCGGTTTCGTCCTCGATGGTGAAGGGCGGCACTTTGGATTTATTGAGCACCTTGAATTCCTTCATTTCTATTTCGATGTCGCCGGTGGCCCGGTCAGGGTTTTTATTCGTGCGTTCGCGCACCTTACCCTTCGCCTGCACCACCCACTCGCGGCCCAGCTTGCGGGCTTCGTCGCACAGCGCCGGATCGTCCTGCATATCAAACACCAGCTGCGTGATACCGTAGCGATCGCGCAAATCGACAAAGGTCATGCTTCCAAAATCGCGATTAGCCTGTACCCAGCCGCTCAGGGTTACTTCTTCGCCTGCGTTCTCGATGCGGAGGGCTCCGCAGTGGTGTGTCCTGTACATGGTTTATAATTTTTCGCTGAATGATACTGTAAACGAGCGCAAAAGTAAAAACTATTCGGCAGGGGGCCTAATGGCAACCTCCACTTTTCCGAATACAACAGCGCTCCAACTCAAGGCTGCGACTCCTCCTCCGGCCACTTCCCGAACCAGCTGCTCAGGTAGCCCATCGTCCGCAGGTAGTTCGACGGTTTGGAGGAGGTGCCGTGGTATTCCTCGTTAAAGCGGATCATGACGGCGGGCACCTTTTGCACTTTCAGCGCCTGGTAATACTCCTCGGTTTGGGAGATGGGCGTACGCAGGTCATTGACGCCGCACATCAGCATGGTCGGTGTCTTGACATTACCCACGTACATGAGCGGAGAGCGGCGCAGGTGTTCCGAGGGGTCCTCCCAGGGATATTTCTCGAAGTTGCGGTACCAGCCGATACCGTCGGTGGTGCCGACAAAAGACATCCAGTTGGTTACCGGGTAGTTGACCGAGGCGGCCGCGAAGCGATCGGTCTGGCCGATGATCCACGAAGTGAGCACGCCGCCGCCGCTGCCGCCGTAGACGTAGAGGCGGTCCTCGTCGACGTAGCCGCGGGAGATGATCTCATCCACGCCGAGCATCAGGTCGTCGTAGTCCTTGCCAGGGTAGGCGTTCTGGATGGCGTTGGCGAAGTCGTAGCCGTAGCCGGTAGAACCCCGCGGGTTGGTGTACAGCACCAGCTGATCCTGGGCGGCGTGGAGCTGAAAGGAAAAATTGAAGCCGACGTCGTACATGGAGTGCGGCCCGCCGTGGATGCGCAGGATCAGCGGATATTTTTTGGAGGGATCGAAGTTCGGCGGTTTGACCAGCCAGCCCTGAATTTCCGTTCCGTCGGTAGATGCATAGCGCACCTCTTCCACTTTGCCGAGTTGGACGTAGTCCAGAATATCGCTGTTGACTTCCGTCAGCTGGCGGATGTCCGGATTTTTCACATCAAACAGCACCACATCGGGGGGCTGCTGATAACTGCTGCGAATACCCACCGCCTTTCCGTTCTGGTTGACGTCACTGAGACTCAGCATATGAACACCCTCGGTAACCTGCCGGATGTTGCCCTGCAGGTCGACGAAGTGCATATTGCTACTACCCTGATCCTCGGCGGTGAAATAGATGCCCGAACCATTCACCGCCCAGAAAGGATCTTCAGGGTTGCGGTCCAGATCATCTGTAATTACCTCGACACCGCTACCATCGAGATTCATCACGAAGAGGCGGGATTTATTGTAAAAGGTAGGGTCAGGGATACTGCCAATGAAGGCCAGCTGCTTGCCGTCGGGCGAAATGACGGGGTTGTACTCGCGTCCCTCCCGAGTAGTCAGTTCGGTGATCTCGCCGGAAGCCACTTCCACCGAGTAGAGGTTGGACTGCCGCAGTTCGTAATCGGCATCGGGCACGCGCAGGCTGCTGAAGAGGATATGCTCGCCGTCGGAGGTCCAGGCCAGTTGCCCGCCGTGGTCCCAGTCGCCTGAGGTCAGCTGCCGGGCCGTTCCTCCTTCCGCCGGCACGACGAAGACATGGCGGTAGCCCGATTCCAGGTAGCCGATGCGATCCCGCCGGTAGACGACATCGTCGATCACCGCCGGGGCTTCAGTCCATTCGGCGCCTTCCGGCTTAGCGGGAATATCGATCTTCCAGGGATCGGCCTGGTCGACGAACATAGTGAAGGCCAGGTGTTTGCCGTCGGGCGACCAGGTCATGTTCGAAGGCGAATTCGGCAGGCGGGTCACCTGGGTGGGCTCGCCTTCTTCACCGAGATATTTAACAAAGATCTGCGTGCCGTCGGGTTCCCCCTTGCGGGTAAAAGCCACGCGGCTGCCGTCGGGCGACCACAGTCCGCTGCTACCGTTGATGAAGTACCGGTTCTTCGATCCGTCCGCCTGAACGATCCACAGGTCGGACTCGCGGCGGTCGTCCTTCAGGTTGATCCAGGAGCGGGTGTAGAGGACCTGCGCCCCATCGGGCGACAACCTGGGCGAGGAGGTCCATTCGTAATCGCCGTAGTGGTCGAGGGTCAGGACCTTCGAAGGCGCCTGTGCCTGGGTCATGCCGGCCTGGCACAGGAATGAGGTGATCAGAATTAGGAGCTTAAGTTTTTTCATGCGGTGGGTTTTGTGATGAATATATGCTTTTTTGCAAATTCTTTCCCAAATTTGGAGCATGAAACCGGACTTCCTTAATTGGCTGATCAGCCCCGACAACGGAGCACCCCTCCAATACGACCCCGGCAGACAGACCCTGCTCACCCCCGGAGGCGAATATGCGTATGCGACGGAAGCCGGCGTCCCCCTGCTTTTGCCGGAAGGCGCCACTGAGAAAGTGATGAATACACCGCTTCACCGTCGCTACGGATCCGACTTTTACTACATTGCCCACTACCAAACCGACGCGGAAGCCTTCGACTACTTTGAAGAACCGGCCAGCGGAGCCGTGCGCCACGAGGAGCGCCGCCTGCACGAGACTATCATCGAAGCGGTACCGGAAGGGGTGGACCGCATCCTCGATGTGGGCTGCGGCAAGGCCTGGGTAGCACGCCACTACTGTCCGCAGCAGGTGGAAGTCTGTTCTATGGATGTTTCCAAAACCAATCCGGTCCGGGCCGTACGGCAATTGCCATTTCCCAATCATTACGGTCTGGTTGCCGATGTGTATACGCTGCCTTTCGCACCGGACACCTTTGATGCCGTCATCGCTTCCGAGGTCATCGAGCACGTACCGGATCCGGGGCTCTTTATCCGGCAGCTGCTCCGCGTGCTGCGGCCGGGCGGCGCCTTGATTATTACGACTCCCTACCGGGAAACACAGCAGTTCTCCCTCTGCGTGCACTGCAATCGTCCGACGCCCCTACACGCTCACTTGCACGTTTTCGACGAAAACAACCTACGCAAAATGGTGGACGGAGGAGCTGCCCGTTCAGTCGAATTGCGTACCTTCAGCAATAAAGCGCTAGCCCGCCTGCGAACCCATATCCTGCTCCGGTATTTGCCCTTTACCAACTGGCAGGACATCGACCGGCTGGCCAACCGCATTTATCCATCCCCCACCCGTCTGATGATGAATATTCAAAAAGCCTGAACCGATGAGACAATACATCCCGCTCACCGCCATTCTGTTGCTCGCCCTCGCCCTGCGCGTGCCCGGCTGGTTCACCGCCGATGAGAAAACGAAATACGAACTCTTCCAACCCGATGAATACCAGCACGTGGAGGTCGCCGTCTCAGCCATGAAAAACTGGGACAAGGAATTGTACAGCGACTGGGACGTCGATTCCAAGATCTACAATGTTCAGGGCTTCGGCATACAGATGGGCGCCGTCGCCTTCGTCGCCCACCTGCTTACCGGCTGGACGCCCGACGCGGCAGGCCTCATCATGATCGGCCGTATTTTGTCGACCCTCTACGTCCTGTTGCTGATCTGGCTCACTTTCCACATCGGGCTGCACCTTTTTCACAGCCGGCTGGCAGCCTTGCTCGGTGCTTTTTTGCTGGCTCTCTTCGACCTCAACGTCACCAACAGCCACTACGCGATTCCGGCGGTAGCTTACGCCTTCTGGACCTACGCGGCCATCTTTCTCATCATCATCTTTTACAGCAACTATCTGGGCCGTAAACCTGCCGGTGACCCCGGCTGGTCACTGAGCCTGGCCGTTCCCTTCACTGCCGCCGCCGCCTTCGCCACCAAGTTTGATTTTATCCCCACCGTTTTCGCCGGCTGCATCCTTCTCTTTCTCCTCTGGCGCGGTAAGTTTATGCTGAAAACGGTAGTGGGGTACGCCGGCAGCTACGTAGCTTTTTTCCTGCTGTTTTTCTATGTATTCACGCTGTTCAATTTCGGCTGGGCGGAGGTGCGCCACGGCTTTGATCTGCTTTACCGTGAAAACCACGACGTTATCCAGTCGGATAACCACCTTTTGTACAACCCCATTCTCTATTTCGCCGGCGTTACCGGCGGAACGAGCGCGCTCGTCATGATCGTTTTTCTCATCACCCTTGCTTCCCTGCTCGCACGGGGCAAGGCCTTCGCCGGCCGTATCGCCCTGCGTTGGTGGATCTTCTTCATCCTCCTGGAGTTCCTGGTGCGCTGGAGCATGGATACGCCCTTCATCCGCCGGGCAGGCATCTTCCTGCCTTTTGTCGCCGTGCTTACCGGACGCGGCCTGGCGGGTATACTTCGCGGCAACCTGGAACGACCGCTTTGGCAGCGCCTGGGCAGCACCTGGCTGGTCGTCCTCTACACTTTGGTGCTGACGCTGCTTTCGCAAACAAATTTCTGGTTCGATCCGCGCTACCGGGCGAAAAACTTCCTTACGGAAAATTATCCGCAAGCCGAGATCTACTATAGCCCCTATGCCTATGCAGAGGGTATGCCGCCGGGCGTCAGGGAACCGGAGAAAGCCGGCCTACTCGTTCTTCACGAGTCTTTCTACAGCCGCTACTGGAAATCCTTCACCACGCCCTTCCGGTATCCGCCCGAGTGCTGCGAGGAGGTATACCATTGCCGCTCCGTATCGGAATGCCTCTTCTATCAGAACCTCCTTTCGGGAAAAAATGAAGACTACGAACTGATTCACCGCTTCCCCACCCGGGAATACCTACCGGAACGAGTGCTGTTCAAGGACTTGCTCGGTAGTTTTGAGACTTTTTTGGGGGACGTGCGGATTTACCGGAAGCGGCTAAACTAGTGCCTCCGGCACTAGTACACTGTGTACTAGTGCAAGTATTTAGCGTCACTTCTGAGGCAAATCGACTAAAGTTTAGAAGTTTAGCGCTTCGCCCTTCCTACGGACCGTCCGGTCGGGCTCGCTGTTTAGGCGTTTAGCAGATCTGAAACCGGAATTCTCGTTTTCAGATCTGCTAAACTTCTAAACTAGCCACTCCGACCGGACGGTCCGCAGGAAGGAGTGGTGGCTAAACTTCTAAACTTGTGTCGACCTACTCCAACAAGGACTAAATACGTACGCACTACGAGTGCCTTCAGCACCAGGATGCGAACAAAAAACTTCAACACCCAACCAACTCCCCTACCCTTTTCCGCGTCTTTAAATCGATTTTGATAAACACCCTATAGTATAGTTTTACGGAGGCGAACTAACACGGCGCCTCCACCATTTTTTCCATCTATAAGCCCGCTACTTCCGGTTCTGAAGGCCGGATTGATAGTATCCCTAGACACTCGAACTTTCTATTCCGGTTGAAGAGGCCGCGTGGAGGAAACACAAAACGCTTTCTTTGCCCAGCCGGTGCAGCGAACTCCTTCGGAGCAAGCAGACTTAGCGACGGTGCTTGTCAATCTCTTTTTGCCTACGATTTCAGCAAACACAGTAACCATGCGACAATTCCTACTGGCGTTGTCCTGGGCGATCTTTGCCATCGCCCAGGCAAATGCGCAAGTGACCGATAGTACGAACAGCATCAATTACAGCGATCCCGCCGAAAAGTTCCGCTGGCTAGAATACCACAAGTGGCGCTTCAACGCCTGGCAATCCTTCGACGACTACAATCCCTTCGATATCAAACGCTCGGCAGGACTGGGCCTGCGCGTCTTCCTGCCCATGTTCGGTACGCTGGGCTTCGACTACGGCATCGGCTTTGATAAGGCGGGGGACCGGTCGCTGAATAGCATGGGGAAGTTTAGTATTATCCTTGGGTGCGAGCCGGAGTGATCTGCGGCGCCCGGGTGCGAGAGGCGGCGCCCTCCAGGGCGCCGCCTCTCTGCACGATACGCTTAGCCCAACTTACAGCTGTACTCCCCTCCCAATTCCATGCGACCATTAGCTGCTCTATCCATTTCCGAAAAAAGCCTGGATAACACCCGGAGAATTCTCCTCTTTTCCGAAATGCTGCTCGAACGCGCAGTCGGGGGGCGCCCTCGAAGGCGCCGCCCGACAGGAGAGGCCGCACCTTCCGGGTGCGAGAGGCGGCGCCTTAAAGGGCGCCTCCTCTCTGCACGAACCACTCAGCCCACCTCACTGCTAC
>Ga0102943_1000125_pt1 | contig 53248 bp, 39 predicted proteins | sample SalPonC_black_MG_FD_78174 | JGI IMG/M metagenome (GOLD analysis project Ga0102943, IMG submission 78174) | Salt pond soil microbial communities from South San Francisco under conditions of wetland restoration - Salt Pond MetaG... | ecosystem: Environmental > Aquatic > Marine > Intertidal zone >...
AGGATCAAACTCTCCAGTTATAATCCTTTACTAAAACTTTTAAGGTCTGACCGTTATCTGCATAACAGCCATTGTCTTAGACCCGCTCTTTATTACTTCACTGACCAATTTTCAAAGATCAAAAAAAATCTTCCCGGAGTCGAGCAACGCTGTTGTCTCCCCGTGAAGACCGATGCAATATGCAAGATTTTCTAACAGATGTCAAACCTTTTTTTCATGGAAAACAAATTTTTTTGCTTGCGGGTTTTCATTCTCATGAACACGGATCTGTGATACAGAGTCTATTCTCTTGAATTTAATGCACAATTAAGGACAGCAAGATGACAAAAATTGACCTTCGAAGTGATACGGTCACCCGCCCTGTTCCTGGGATGATGGCGGCCATGGCTGCCGCTGACGTCGGAGATGACGTCTATGGCGAGGACCCCTCCGTCAATGCCCTGGAAGAAAAAATGGCTCAAATGACCGGAAAACAAGCCGGGCTTTTCTGCGCCTCTGGCACCCAGTCCAACCTGCTGGCCCTGATGACCCATTGCCAGCGGGGGGATGAGTATATTGTGGGCCAGACCGCCCATACCTATAAGTATGAGGGGGGTGGTGCAGCGGTTCTGGGCAGTATCCAGCCCCAGCCCCTTGAACTTGAACCTGACGGCACCATTGACCTGGCTTGCGCCGCCCAATTTATCAAACCTGACGACTTTCACTTTGCCCGAACCCGGCTTTTCTGCCTTGAAAACACCCAGGCCGGCAAGGTTTTGCCCCTGGAATATATAGACAAGGCGTATGATTTTGCCGCTGCCCATGGCCTTGGATTCCATCTGGACGGGGCCAGGATATTTAACGCAGCTGTAAAATCAGGTGTGGAAGTCAGAGTGCTGACCCGGCAATTTGATACGGTTTCCTGCTGCCTGTCCAAGGGGTTGGGCGCACCGGTGGGCTCTGTGCTCTGCGGGCCCCAGGCGTTTATTGACAACGCCAGGCGGTGGCGGAAAATGCTGGGCGGCGGCATGCGCCAGGCCGGGTTTCTTGCCGCGGCAGGGATCTATGCCCTGGATCACCACATTGACCGCCTGGCACAGGACCATGACAATGCCCTGACTCTGGCCCGGGGACTGGCCGGGATTGACGGCATGCGGGTCAATCCAGATGACGTCCAGACCAATATGGTTTTTGCCGACATTGGCGACCGGATAGATGCCCTGGCCGATTACCTTGAATCCCAAGACATCCTCATTGACCGGGCACCCTGCACCCGGATGGTGACCCATCTGAACGTCAAAAGCAAGGATGTGGAACACACGATTCAGGCGATAGCGGATTTTTACACCGGCCAAGCACACTCTACCATGAAAGACTAGAACAACCTTGTCTTCTTAACCGGTTAATCTCGAAACAGAACGGATCTGTGTGCAAGGGACCGCTGACGCCAGAACGCGTTCTGGGGATCAAAGGACACTTCAAAGCCAATCCATGTTTGCCACTCAAAATGGGCTGAGGATCTTTCCATGGATATATTGCCTCCCAGGGCCAGGCGGCGTGTCAGGCGTTTCCAGGCCTCAACATTTACAGCGTAGGCCAGTCTGGAGTTGGCCTCTCCCTGATAAGACTGCTGACGCTCTTCAAAGGCGGCAGAGTTCAAGGCGGCCATGGTTTCACTGCCAAGGGGATACCGGGGGCTGTCTGAGGTCTGTTCTGTCATCCAGCCGACAGAAAGTTGAAGGTCCAGCCAATAATCTTTGCATTTCGGGGTTTTAATTCTGAAAATAGGGCCGCCCGACACCATAAAATCCGGGCTGTAATATCCGCCATGACCATAGGTAAAAAAGTTTGTATTGTTTTCAAACCCCATGCCGGAAAAATACAGGCCATAGGTGATATCAAAGCGGGTGTTCCAGGGCAGACTCCGTCCCACAGCGGTATTGACATGCCAGGCGCTGTTGTCCCACACATTCTCTCCCCTGAAACTGTCTGCCCCGGCTTTGATGCTCAACCAGTTTCGGTTTCCCAGATCAAAGGATCTGCCGGCTTCAAAGCCGTTTTTGACAACCCGTCCCCAGGGATCGCTGCCAAAGGGATCTTCAAGGCCGGTATAGGACAGGATGGATTCCGTGACACTGGTTCTGTGTATTTCAAATGCCCACCTGTTCATTTCCGCCGTGATGCTGAAGACCGGGGTCACGTCCACCGGACCATTCATGGGAGAGGTTCCCACAACGAGATCCCACAGGATCGGCCCCTGCTTTTTCCACCCAACGGCCAGGTGTGAGACTGTCTCGTCTGTTGTCACAGGTGACAATTGGTTTTGGCCGTTCAGGTATCGGTAATAACTGCCCACACTATAGATCGGCGGGGCCGAGCCGCTGGCCAGACGATTTGATTTAAAAGAGACGCTCCATTGGTGGCCCAAGGAATAAGGAACCACCAATTGGGCGATAAAAGCGGTTTCATCCAGTTGAGAGGTTCCCTCATCCCCATCCTTGCTTCTATAGCGGGTGGCCATGTGAATCCTTGGGGAATCTGCATTGCGAAAACATCTGTCAGGCGAGTCGATTGTCTGGGATGCCAGAATCGGACTCTTCTGATTGAAATAATAGGCAGCTGCTGCTGATTTAAGGCGAGAAGATGCCTGGGCGGCCAGGTGCCGGGCCAAATGCCATCCTTTTTTTGTGTTACCGTCATTGTATAAAGAAAGAAGCTGTTGTGCCGCAGACAATGACCCAGTCTTGTCAAACATTCCTTCAAGAACACCCATGAACATGTCTGCCTGTGCCTTGTCCCCCCTGGCCTGGGCGCTTTGTGCCAGGGCATGGTAAACAAGGGCTTTGAGTTCCAGTATTTTTTTTGTTTCCTTGATCTGGTCCGCTGCCAGGAGCACGGCAGCGTCGTCAAGCCGTTTTAATTGATAAAGGCTGTAGCCCAGTCCCAAAACATGGTCCATATTTTCTGGTTCCAGGTCCATCAGCTGCCGGAAAAACAAGATGGCCTGATCATAGTCGTGCTTGTGGTAAAAATGCCAGCCAGACTCGGTCAGGCCAGCGGGATGGCTGGGATCTAATTCAAGAATTTGCCTGATCACAGCCATGCGGCTGTTCGATCCTGTGGGAAACGTGTTCAGTGTTGATTGCAAAAGCCGGATCTTCAGGCGTTTTATTTTCCTGGCATAGGGATCCATGAAGAGTTTTGGGTGCTGCCTGACCTGATCATTGACCAGGGTCAATGCCGTTTCAGACGAAAATGCCCTGGGAAGCCGGCTCAATATCCCCAACCGAAGCCCCAGGTCAATGTCACAGCCAAGAAGGGTGTCAAGGATTTGACCTCCTGCTTTTGTCTTTCCCTGATCTATCAGCCGCCCGGCAATATTGAAAAAAACATCAGGGGCAATGCATCGCTCCAGGGCCTTCTGGCTTCTCTGGATATCCTCCATGGACAGGGGGCCTTTTTCAGCAAGGATGTCTGGGGAAAACAATACCCGAAGCCTGCCTTCCAGGATGGCATCCTCCCATCTTGACCGTTTTTTTTCGGAAAACCGGGGCAGCAATGCTGCCATGGCACTATAATCGCCGTTGGCAGACAAGACCCCCATGAGTGAAGACAATGTTTCACTAAGCTTGTAATTTTTTTCAACCAGGTCTTTTAAAAGAGTCATGGCTGATTGTGTCCGCCCTGATTTAATACGGGTGTAAGCCAGACCCAGCTGGGCCTCACGGGACAGGGCCGGCCTGCCGCTGGATGATACTTTAAAAAAGAGTGCGTCGGCTTTTGAATATTGACCCGCATTATAGTAGCGCCAGGCGGTTGACATGTCCTGGGCCGGACCTGATTTCGCCGTATGAACAGGCCAGGTGAACGCCAGTGTAAAAAGGCAGACAACCGTCAGCAGCCATTGATGCAATTTCATGGGGCAACCCCTGTCATGGCAAGTAAATACAGCGTGTTGGAGTAATAATCATCGGTTTCATAGGTTATCTTGGCAGCTGCCTTGGCAAACAAGTCATGGGCAGCCGCCTTGTGTCCGATTAGTTTTGAGCACAGCCCCATGACTGCATAAAACCCTGCCGGGGCTTTTTTGAGTGAAACACTTTCATCAAAAAGATTCACCGACATCGGAAGATAGTTGAGCTGGTCAGCCAGGGTCAGGTATGCTTTAAACGGTTCAAGGGCATTGGTCTCTCCGGCCAGTGCCAGGTAGAGGGGTACACGGATGGCTTCGTATCCGAACCGTCCTTTTTTATTGTTGACCATTGACGGTTGACCGGCTTTATCCAGGGTCACCCAGTCTGCCGGCAGGTTTAACCGGGTATAAGAAAACTCAAGCGACAATTCCAGACAATCCGCGTAAAGGCGCTGCCAGAAAAGTGCGTCATCGGATCGGGCAAACCGGGCAAAGGCCGGATAGACGAAATAGCTGGGGTTCAGGGTGATCTCTTCTCCATGGTCGAACCCGAAATAACTTGGCAAAAGCAGTCGTTTCTGGCGCTGAACAACCAGCAGTTGTTTGACGGTTTCGATAATTTCCAGGGCAGATGCCGTATAGTCCGGGCGATGCCATTTTTCCCCGGCGTCCATCAGCGCCCAGGCAATCAGAAGGTCCCCGTCCGTTGCATTGTTATAGTCAATGACGCCCCAGTCTCCGGTGATGCGCTTGCCCCAGCTCCAGGCAAAAAGCGCATCTTTTCTTACTTTGAGGTTGCTGTGTGTCCAGTCGTGGATGGTCTGGAATGTGGATTTGTCGTTGTTTTCCAGCGCCAGCAACAGGCCGTATCCTTGACCCTCTGAATGGCTTATCCGGTTCTGATGGTAATCAATGACACGTCCATCACTGGAGATGAAGTGTGACTTATAATAGTCCCAGGTGCCGGGCCGGGCATCGCTCTGGCCACTAAAGGCACACATAAAAAATACCACGGTCAGCAGTGCTTTTTTCATTCTATTCATCAACAATTCTCCGGCGGTTTCTTCGTTTCAAAAGCATATAAATCAAAAGGGCCGTTGCCAGCGACAGTCCCACCAGGAGAAAAATAAATAGTCTGGGATAGGTGTTGGTGTAATACTCGACAAAAGGCGTAGAACTCATTTTCCCAAGATAGTAACTTGGGCCCAGTTTCAATGCCGTGGTTTTATAGGCGGGATCGGAAAGATCAATGAGCAGGGTGTCCCCACTGCTGGAAGACTGCAACCCGCTGTCCCAGAGAGCCTTTCCGGCAGCCGCCATATCTTCAGGGGTATGGGCTGTCAGCATCATCACGGTTCTGTCGTTTTTAAACGGAGACTGAAACTGCATCAATGCCGCCCGGTTGTCCATCAGAAAAGGGTCAAACCGCGTGACCACAATCTGGGTGTCCTGGAGTGAGACATCCACCACCCTGGATCCCTTATGCCCAAAGAGTTTAGACCAGACGCCCTTGTCTTGCCCGGAATCATATCCTTTGGGCCGGGTCAGATGGGGATACCGCAGGGTGCCTGATGATGACAGGTCCAATGGGGCCCTGGTTGAATACTGGTCGGGAATGGTATCTGCCGTTGATACAAGAATCAGATTCTTGTCAGATGTTTCTGGCGGTGTCAGCTGCCAGGAGGCTTTTAGGGGAGGAAAGCCTGTTTTCTGGGCGGCCACTGCCACCAGGTTCACAGCGGCAAGCAAGGATGGCCGGGTTTTGTCAGGAACGACAATCTCTGTGTTCCTCATATCCGGGAACCGGCCAAAGGGAAATCCATCTGCCATAAAGGCTTTGAGCTGGGGCATCTCGATCCACTGGTCAATGTCTGGCAGTGAAAAAGTGGAATCATCAAACAGGGTCAGTCTGAGGTTGTCGGTCTGGATCATGGTGCATTTATCCGTGACCAGGGGCGTGAGAACGGGCGAAAACGTCAGGGTGTTGTATCCCGGCTTCATGGAAGACAAAAGCAGCCGGATCTTGTAATTCCTGTAGCTGCCGCCGGATTCGTCGCTGCAGGGGATGGCCGCAACAAATTTGTCGTTCAACAGGATATTCATGACAGAATCTTTGCGCATGTTGGCGCCATAGGCCAAATTCAGAGAAAGCAAGGCCTGACTGTTGGGGGGAAGATAGGTGTCAGAGGCAAGCCGAAATCCGACCCCCTGGGGAACCGCGTGGGTCCCCTTGAATGTTGTTGTGGAGAATCCCAGGTTTGACAGGGTATAGGATTTGTTATGGGTCAGTCCGTTTTTCAGTGTATACGGGTCTATTTGCGGAATGCTCAGGTCTTGCACAAGGGACCGGGGGCTGTCGGGCAGGGGCAGCGAAACAAGGGAAAATGCCTTTGCCGCTTCCAGGACATCGGCCCAGTCCTTTCCGGTTACAATCACAAGACAATGGCCGGGATCAATCACAAGTCTGGGCGTATCCGATGCCGTGTTTTTTTTCAGGGGCAGCTGGCGGATGGCCAGCAACGGTCCGCTGACCCGCCAGTCGTCATCCAAAAGATCCAGGTGGGCCAGTCGCTTTTTTATGAAGGCTTCAGGTCCCACGAGAATGGTATCCATGCCGGATTGAAAATCATCGGTTGCTGCAAAGGGCTCCCCTCGGTAGTCATAGCGCAAGGCCACACCGGAAGCGCACAGGGCAACCGGTTTCATGGCCGCCTCCGTGACCTTGGGAAAGATCAGGTTCACAGGGGGAGCCGCCGGGTTTTTAGGATCAAACAGAAAATCGGAGATGGCCGAAAGCCTTTGGGGAAGCGATTTCAGGGTCAGCTCAAATGAAATTTTAGCCTCGGACAATTCCACCCATGTCCACAGTTCCGGTGCCGAAGGATCTTGGCAGTTTCCCTGATCAGAATGCTGGGCCACCTCAAATCGGAAGGGATGGTAACCAGGAGTCAACAGCTTGGCCGGTATGGGGACACTGACAAGTCCCTGGGGGGTCAAAGGATCCAGAAGCACCTGGGCAAGGGGATTTCCATCCAAGGAAAAAACCAGGCGAGACCTGCTTTTAATCAAGGCGGTGGAATTTTTGTAGCCAAAGGTGAGGGTGGCCTTGTTGATTGACCACCGCCGGGGAATCGGCAGGCTGAATGCATACTTGTCTGTGTTGCCATTGGCCCCCTCAAGGCGGATGTTTTCCACCTGCAGGAAGGCTTTTAAAGGAAGATCAATCGTCTGGGCCTGCAGACTCTGGGGAATCACAAATACCATGATCAATAATAGATACGGACTGAGTCGTTTCATAATCGTTTTCTCTTTCCTTGAATAAGGGAGGTGGTCATACCCGTTAAGATGATAAAAAATTTTTGGGTCAGGATGCGCCATACACCTTTGAAGTTAAATACGGATCCGTAGATTCCAATTTTCAATATTCTGAACAACCCGACAAGGTTTCCCACGGGCTTGACCAGAGGGTTCTGCCCTCTTCGCTGCCAACGGCTGCTGTCGCCATAGACAAAATTGATAATTTCAGCTTCCATTTCAGGATCATTGCCCTGGAACTCACAGCCCAGCAGGGTATGTTGTCCCTGTTGCCGGCTGTTGACAATCGTGGCCAAAAGGGCAAATTGCTTTCCGTAACTGTCTGTGGCGTGGACAATGACCGTACCCGACATCCGGCGCGGTTGTGATGCTTCCACAAGAATGCCGGCCCCGGAGATTGAAAGATCCATGATCCTTGCTGAGACCCTGGTTTCACTGTCCGGGATCTCAATCTCAATCGCCTCATTGGTTGGGTAACGGTGCATTCTTCTGACCTGGCGTTTTTCCCATACCACCCCAAGGCAGGACAGCAAAATAATAATATTAAAGGTGTTCCATGCCATGCACAGGGCAATGGAATCGGCCAGCCAGGGCATTGTTGCCCATTTGTAGATGCCCACCAGGTAGGCAAGAAAGGCGATGAACAGCATCAGGTAAAACGGCACCGCCAGGTGGCTTAAAAAATCCTTCTGAAGAGACACGGCCTTGGGCGTGACCTTGAAAACCGGAGATCGGGGATTGGCAATGGCTGAGATAATGGCCGGCAGAAGATAAATACTCTGAATGGTTTCGTAAAGCTCAGAGAAGAAGGGATGCCTGAATTTCCCAAACAGATAGTTGGACAGAAAATAGGCCGCCATCAGATGGGGACCTGCATAGGCAAAAACCTGCACCAGAGAGGCATTATAGATGCGCAGACCGAAAAACAGCAGCATCAGGGGAGAAAAAAAGAAGATAACCCGTGCAATGCTGAAAAACCAAAAAAAACAGGTGTTAAAATAGCAGACTTTCTGGAAGGGGGAGAGTCCTTTTTGAAACAATGGATTCTTGAGGATAAAAATCTGGATCATCCCCTGGGCCCAGCGGCTGCGCTGAAGGATAAAATCATCAAAAGTTTCAGGGGTCAGCCCAATGATCAACGGCTCGTTCAGGTAAGCACTGTTGTACCCCCGTGAATGAAGTCCAAGGGCTGTTTCCGCATCTTCGGTGATGGTATCGCCCGCAATGCCCCCCACTTCCATGAGATATTTGCGGCGCATCACCGCTGCAGACCCGCAGAAAAATGAGGCATTCCAGAAATCAAGACCCGGATGAATCGCCCCGTAAAACATTTCGTTTTCACTGGGACCCTGCCTGAAAATCCCAAGATTTTTTTCAACCGGGTCCGGGTTGATAAAGAAATGGGGGGTTTGCAGCAGAAAAAGCTTGGGGTCCTGGTTAAAAAATCCAACGGTCTTTTCCAGAAAATTGCGTGCCGGCACATGGTCGCAGTCTAAAATAACGATCAGTTCGCCGCAGCCCTGTTCTATGCCATGGTTGACACATGAAATCTGATCAAAGGCATCCTCATCCAGCCGACATTCACAGGTCATGAAGGTTTCGTTGATATTTCCGGCTTTGGCGTGGCGGTTTTCATCCCGGGTGGCATAGATGATGCCCAGTTCCCCGGCCAGGGTCTTGAGATTTTCGGCTCTGCGTATGGCCCTGGCGGCTTTTTCAGGGTCAGGGTCGCTGCGTTTTTGAACGGTCCCGCCGTCATCCAGTATGTATATGTTGAGCCGGTCACTGGGGTAGAACATCTGGGTGCAGGCAATGGCTGTGATTTTCACCACATCTTCAGGTTCATTGTAGGTGGGAATATAAACGTCAATGAAGGGCAGGTCTTTCAAGGATTCCGGCAACCCGGGGGATTTTCGGTTGATGGGCCAGGCATTTACAAACATACCCAGCAGATAGACCATGATGCCATAGGTTTCGGCAATGTAGAGCAGAAGGGCAAAAACCGAATCCATAGGCCCCACAAATGTAAGGGTCACCGTGGTTCTGAAAATCCAATACCGGAGGCTCAGAAAGCAGCAGAGAATCATGATGAAAATTCTGGCAAACCGGTTCAGCCGGCGGGGCAGTTTGGATGCGAAAAAGATTAAGGCCAGAAGAGACAGGCCAAGGATCGCCTGGTGATGAAGAGAGAAAAACGCCGATGCCGCTGCAATATAGAGGGTAACAAGCAGTGAGCCGCCCCCCCATTGCCCAATGGATGCGAAACCGTATCCCCGGTTTCTTTGCTGTGAAGACCCGGGTGCATCTGATGCACCCATGGATCCGGCAGAATCAACAGTTTTTGGTGGGACACGATTTTTTGTCAAACTAGACGTTCTACTGTGTGGATTTTGATCATGCACCTGCCCACCTCGCATACCCAATAAATTTAGAATTTTATCTCAGTATCGCATAAGCTGTCAACCCTGCGGCTGTCCCCTGATCCAGCATCAAAGCACCACCTGTTTCGTTGTCTTTGGTCGATCCTGCCTGCGGAGTTACTTGATAAACCGCTGGGGAAAATCCGTGATGATCCCGTCGGCCCCGGCATTGACAAAGCGGATATAATCGTGGGGATCGTTGACTGTAAACAAATTCACGGTCTTGCCCCGGGCCTTGAGCTTGCGGACCATTTTCGGCGGGGTGAGTGCGGCATTAAGGTTAAGAACGCAAAATTCTTCATTGGTGAACACCGGGGCATCAAAATCCAGGGGGATATCCTCATCATTCCCCACCAGGGCCTGGATTTGAATTTCAGGGGCCTGATCCCTTACCCAGCGCAGCCAGGCATGATTAAAAGAGGAAATGGTCACATTTTCATGGGCAATACCTGCCCTGGCTATCTCCCCAAGGGTTCGCGAGGCTGTGAAACAGGGCTGGGGATCGTTATGGTGATCCTTTAACTCCACATTGATGGCCCAGCCCATATCCCGGGTCAGCACCAGGCCGTCATACAGGGTGGGGATGGGCTCCCGCCGGAATCTGGCCAGATCTTGCTGCTCTACCTGCGCCAGTGTGCCGTAGGGGTCTGTCCGTTCAAAATAAGAGCCTGCCTCCAGCAGTTCCAGATCCATGAGGGTGTAGGTGTTGAGGCGGTCGCGGCCCAAAGGATTTTCCGGATCATAGGAAAAGACCCTGGCCGCATTGGTGCACCGGGTAAGGGTGGCATCGTGAAACAGCACGGTATGCCAGTCCATTGTCAGGCTGACATCGGTTTCCCAGCGATGGGACCCCAAGGTGTGGGCCAGCCTGGCCGCAGCCAGGGTATTTTCAGGGGCCAGGCTCCTGGCCCCCCGGTGTGCAATAATCTCTACCATGGATTTTGATCCTCGGCCCTGCTTCAGGGGTTAATTGGCGTCGGCCACCCGGTCATCAACGGGGATGTACTTGCACAGGGTGGGACCGGTATATATCTGCCTGGGGCGGGAGATCTTCATTTCAGGATCGGCCATATCCTCTTTCCACTGGGCAATCCAGCCCGGCAGCCTGCCGATGGCAAACATCACCGTGAACATATTGGTAGGAATGCCCATGGCCCGGAGCACAATGCCAGAGTAAAAGTCCACGTTAGGATACAGATTCTTATCCTTGAAATAGGGATCTTCCAGCGCTGCCTCCTCCAGCTTTTGGGCAATATCCAGAAGGGGATCCTTCTGGTTGACCTTGGACAGGACAATGTCACACATCTGCTTCATGATCTTGGCCCTGGGGTCATAGGTCTTATACACCCGGTGACCAAAGCCCATGAGGCGGAAGTCATCTTCTCTGTCCTTTGCCCGGGCAATGCATTGATCAATGGAAAGACCGTCCCTGTGAATCTGCTCCAGCATATTGATCACCGCCTGGTTGGCCCCGCCGTGCAATGGCCCCCACAGGGCGGAAATTCCCGCGGAAATGGCAGCATAGATATTGACCTTGCCCGAGCCCACCACCCGAACGGCCGTGGTGGAGCAGTTCTGCTCATGGTCGGCATGGAGGATCCAGAACACGTTCAGTGCCCGGACCAGGTCCGGGTCTGTGTGATATGGAACCACTGGGTTGTCAAACATCATGTTCAGGAAATTGGCGCAATAACACAGATCCGGCCGGGGATAAACCACCTGCTGGCCGATGCCGATCTTATAGGCCATGGCCGCCATGGTCCGGATCTTGGAGATGATCCGTAAAAAGGTCTTGTTCATCTCCTCTTCAATGTCGATGAGTTCCGGATAAAAGCTTCTCATGGCGTTGACCATGGCCGCCAGGATCCCCATGGGATGAGACCTTGGCGGATAGTTCCGATAAAAGGACTGCATGTTTTCATGGACAGGGGAAAAATCGTTGAGATAGACCGAGGTCCGGGTCAGTTCCTCCCGGGTGGGCAGCTTTCCAGTAATAAGCAGAAAGGCGGTTTCCACAAAGGTGGATTGCTCTGCCAGGTCTTCTATGGGAACGCCTCTGTATCTGAGGATTCCCCTTTCCCCGTTCATGAAGGTGATATCACTTTTACAGGCCCCGGTGTTGCCATAGCCCGGGTCAAAGGTCACATAGCCGGTTTCCTGGCGAAGGCCCCGGATGTCAATGGCCCTCTCTCCTTCACTGCCCTCGAATACAGGCAGAAGGATCTGTTTTCCATCAATGATGAGCGTTGCCGTTTTCTCCATAGAACCTCCTTTCGGCCAGCTGCCATTAGGTATTTACAGATTTTAGGTCGCTGGTGCTTTCCGGACGGAAAGCCTTTTGGAAACATGACAAAGGATTGGTGCGGGCGGGTTAGCCCTGTGTTTCCCCCGGTACGGTGTAGGTCTTGCACGAGCCGCTGGAGCAGGTCCGCTCCTGGGTCTGGACACCGCCGCCGCCAGAACCTTTGGGACTTCCCATGGCATAATTGGTGGTGGACACCACGCGCTGAAACTCCTGGGATTTGCACTTGGGGCAGGTAATCTCGTTGTCATCCTCTGACCCCATGACAAGGACTTCAAAAAACTCTTCACATTTGCTGCATTTAAACTCGTATATCGGCATGTTTACTCCTCCATAAATACCACCAGCAGATGGGAAATCCCACCTGCCGGATTTTACAATAGTTTACTAATATAATCACATCTTAAAATTTGTCAAGGGGCTTGTGTGGACAGCAGCTCCCTGGCATGGGCCAAAGTGGCAGGGGTGATGTCCTGGCCTCCAATCATCCTGGCAAGTTCCTCTACCCGCTGGGATTCGGTTTCCAGAGGTACAATGGCGGTGGCGGTCCTGCCCTGGGCCACTTCCTTGAAAATCCGGTACTGGCGAATCCCGTAACGGGCAATCTGGGCCAGATGGGTGATGCATATGACCTGGTGAACATCCCCAAGTTCCCTGAGCTTGAGTCCCACTTTTTCCGCCGTGGCTCCGCCGATGCCGGCATCCACCTCGTCGAAAATCAGGGTTTCAAAGGACTGGCCCTTGGACAGCACCGCCTTGAGGGCCAGGACAATCCGGGACAGCTCTCCACCGGACGCAATTTTTGCCAGGGGTTTGGGGGCCTCTCCCGGATTGGGAACCAATAAAAACGCCACCCGGTCCATGCCTGTGGACAAAACCCTTGCCTTGTCCGGACCGCAGATATCCTTGCCAGCCACTGCTGGCTGGGTGGAAAAATCCACGGAAAAGTCCGCCCGCCCCATTTCAAGGGCAGCCAGCTCTTTTTTGGCCAGATTGGTCAGAACCTGTGCCTGTTTCTGCCGCTGTTTGGACAGATCACAGGCCTTTTGAACAATCGAGGTTTCCAGCTTGGCCAACTCATCTTCCAGGCGGCAGATCTCTTTTCCCAGCCCCTGTTGCTGGGCCAGATCCCGGGTCATGGTCTGGTACTGCTCAAACAGGGTGGAAAGACTTCCCCCGTATTTGCGTTTGAGCCTGGCAATCAGGTCCAGGCGGTCTTCTACCTCTTCCAGGGAACCAGGGTCAAGATCAATGGTATCGCTGTACTCCCGCAACTCGGAAATCAGGTCCTGGAGATCATAGGAGACCGCATCCAGTCGGCCGGCCAGGGTCTCAAGCCGGGCATCATTTTCTCCGTACCGCTGGAACCGGGCGGCCAGATCCGTCAGCCGCTCCAGCAGCGCCCCTTCCCGATCATGTATTTCATGGACCGCATGGTTAACGGTTTCAAAGATCTGGCCGGCATTTCGCAGGGTCTCCCTCTGGTCTGCCAGGGTGTCGTCCTCTTTGGGCTGGATGGCTGCTGCCGCAATCTCATCCACCTGGTGCTGAAGCAGTTCCTGCTCTTTTTCCGCGGTTTCCCTGGCCGCCTTAAGATTCTGAATTTTCTTTTTAACGGGCAGAATACGGTGATACAGTCCAGCCACCTCCCGGCGCAGGGCTGAAGTGCCGGCAAACTCATCCAGAATATCCAGATGGTTTTCCCGTTTCAGCAGGCCCTGGTGGGCATGCTGACTGGAAATTCCGGCCAGATTTGTTGTGACCTGTTTTAACAGGTCCAGGGTGGACTGACGGGAGTTGATATAGACCCGGCTTTTGCCGGCGCTGGAGACGATGCGCCGGATGATAAGGCCGTCCTCCCAGTCCATGCCCTGGTCCTCGAGCACTTTTGCGGCATGGGAACCCGCGTTGATTTCAAAAAAGGCCTCCAGCTCGGCGCTCTCCTTGCCGGTCCGGACCAGATCCGCCGACGCCCGGGATCCGAGCAGCAGGTTCACGGCCTCAATGATAATGGATTTTCCAGCCCCGGTCTCACCGGTCAGCACAGACAGCCCCCGGCCAAATTCAATCCGCAGGTCTTCAATGATTGCAAAATTTTTTATGGCCAGTGCGCTAAGCATACAGCCTCCGTGCATGGGTAAACCCAAGGTGAATCCAGGCCACTATAAAGGCGGCCGCAAGCCGGGGAAGCCACAGCCAGAGAACGGGCAGCCCCAGGGGCAGAAACAAAACCGGATCCTCGACCATGGCATGGTTGACCCCGATGGACAGATGAAGTCGGGTCAGGGCGGATTTTTCAAACGGCTGGGTTCGGGTCTCCTCCATGATCACCGCAGAGCCATAGGCCAGGCCGAAAATGGCCGCGGTCATCCAGAGCATGGTGCAGGACCGGTCCAGACCCATGAACCGGACCAGGGGGGTGGCCGCCCGGGTGACACGCTCAATGAGGTAAAAGGTTTTGGCCAGCTCCAGGGCAATCATGATAAACATGATGATACAGAACACCTCGACGCAGAGTTTGACCGTGTCCAGGGCCCAGGTGCCCAGCATGGGCAGAAAAGGCCCCACGTCTGAAGCCTTGACCCCGGCCATGCCTGAGACCTCCGGTCCTTCCCCCATGATGCTGCCGCAGGCAAAAGTCACCACAAAGGCCATGACCAGCCTGAAAGCCGATGCCGTAAAAAAACCAATCCCCGATCGGGCCTGGACCAGGCCTTCCTGAATCAGGTTGTGGGAAATCAGCGTAAACACGGCGATGAGAATCATATGATCCATGGCAAAAGGCATAACAGACAGGGCCGCCACTGTGCCATAAATACCGGTAAACAGCCCCACCACCAGCACAACCGCGGCAGAGGCCGGCAGATGAATCAGGGACATGAGCGGTTCCAGCAGAAAATTGATGTAAGACAGCAGCTGAAAATGCACCAGCAGGGCCGTAAAAAAGGAAACCGGCACCAGAATTTTCAGCAACCAGATCAGCCCGGCCCATCCCTTTTGGACACCTGTTTCAACACTGCGCCGAACCCGGGCCGGAACAGATCCGGCAGGGCCCGGTTCAGGCGTCTTTATTTTCATGGGGCGGCGGATCGATATGCTTTTTTACGGTTTCGTTGACCGTGGCATAGACATCCTTGAAAGACTCATGGATATTGGACGGTGACAGCCGCCCCATCTCGATGAACTTCACAATGATCTCTTTGCTGGCCCGCAATATATGTTCATCAATGGATTTCATAAGAATGATGAATACCAGAACCCGATACCGGGGTCAAGATCTGAACCCCAACCAGGGACAAAATCTGATCCCCAGCCAGGGGCAAGCCCGGCAATGTTTTTGTATTGCCGTTCCCCAAAAAATGCTTATAATAGCCAACCGTGACATTTTACCAGCAAAGGCGATTGATTTAATGGAAGACCAGACACAGACCCGGCCGGATTCAGACATCCATAGACTTGCCCTGGACAACAGGGAAATTGTCCTCATCGGCACCGCCCATGTTTCCAGACACAGCGCGGAGCTTGTCAGCCAGACCATTGAAGCAGAACATCCGGACACCGTGTGTGTGGAACTGTGCCGCACCCGCCTGGCCGCCATTCAGGACCAGGACCGGTGGCGGAATATGGATATTGTAAAAATCATTAAAGAAAAAAAGGCCCTCATGCTGTTTATGAACCTGCTGCTGGCCTCTTTCCAGAAAAAAATCGCCGATAAATTCGGCATCAAGCCGGGCCAGGAGATGCTCAATGCGGTCAATGCGGCTGATACAGCCGGTGCCAGCGTGGTACCGGCGGACCGGGAGATCCAGACCACCCTCTCCAGGGTCTGGGGGGGCATGGGCTTTTTTGAAAAACTCAAACTGATCTTTTCCATGGTCTTTTCCATTGGGCAATCCGGTGATATTGAAGAAGAAGACATTGAAAAGATGAAGCAGGAGGATATACTCCAGTCCATGCTGTCAGAGGTCAAGGCGGCCCATCCCATTATCGAGCGCGCCCTCATCGACGAGCGGGACCGGTTTCTGGCCGAAAACATCCGGCAGGCCTCAGGAGACAAAATTATTGCCGTGGTAGGGGCTGCCCACGTGCCCGGGATCAAAAAATACCTGGCTGAAAATACCCCCATCGACCTTGCCGACCTGAACACCATTCCCCCGGCAGGCAATGTGGGCAAGGTGCTCAAATGGCTGCTGCCCGGCCTTGTCCTGGCCCTGTTTGCCGCAGGGTTTATGATGGAAGGCAAAAACGCAGGCACGGACATGATCTGGATCTGGATCATGGCCAACGGCATCTGTTCCGGCATCGGTGCTGTCCTTGCCCTGGCCCACCCCTATACCATTGGCTCGTCCATTGTGGCCGCCCCCCTGACCTCCCTGAATCCCATGATCGCGGCGGGATGGGTCTCTGGTCTGGTAGAGGCCTTTTCCCGGAGACCCAAGGTAAAGGACCTTGAAGCCATCCCCCAGGATATCACCTCAGTGAAAGGCTTCTGGCGGAACAATGTCACCCGGATTCTGCTGGTGGTGGTCTTCACCAACCTGGGGTCCAGCATCGGTACCATGACGGCCCTTCCCCTGATGCTCAAGCTGCTATCCTGATGACCAAGGAGGAACCCATGGGTGTGTGTGTCAAAGGAAATGTGCTGACAGAACTTCTCAGCCTTCTTAAACTGGAAAAGATAGAGGCCAACATTTACCGGGGCCCAAGCCAGGACTTGGGATTCGGCAATGTGTTTGGCGGCCAGGTCCTGGGCCAGGCCCTGTCCGCCGCCTCCAGAACCGTGGACGATGCCTTTACGGCCCACAGCCTCCACGGGTATTTCATGCGGCCTGGCAATGCAGCCCTGCCCATTGTTTACACCGTGGACTGCATTCGGGACGGCCGATCCTTTGACACCCGGCGGGTGGTCGCGGTCCAGAATGGCCGGGCCATTTTTTCCATGGCCGCCTCGTTTCACAGGGGAGATGAGGGGTTTCATCACCAGGATCCCATGCCCGAGGTCAAAGGGCCTGACGGGCTTGAGAATGAACTGCAAATGGCCCAGCGCCTGAAAGACCGGATCCCGCCCAAAACCCTTGAAAAACTGATGTGCAAAAAGCCCATTGAAATCCGGGTGGTCAATCCGGTGAACCCCTTTGATCCCAAACCCATGCCGCCGGAAAAATATATCTGGTTCCGGGCCATTGACGCCCTGCCCCATGATCCGGCAGTACACCGCTACGTGCTGGCCTATGCGTCGGATTTCCACCTGGTCTCCACGGCCCTGTATCCCCACGGCAAAACCTTCTGGTCCCCGGACATGCAGGTGGCCAGCCTGGACCACGCCATCTACTTTCACCGGGACTTTTGCATGGACGACTGGCTCCTGCACGCCATCCACAGCCCCAGTGCCGCAGGGGGAAGGGGCCTGAACATCGGGGCCATCTATACCCGGGACGGCGCCCTGGTGGCCAGCGTGGTCCAGGAAGGGGTGATGCGGCCGGCAGCAGGATCTGCCGGTTAACGCCCTCCGGCTGTACCGGCTTTCATGGCCTCCCGGACAAGAATCGCCAGCCGGTATCCCATCATGGCAATGCATTCAGCATCCAGGTGGCTGTCCACATCCGACCGGAACAGCACCGAACAGGAGGCGGGAAACATTTCCTCGGCATCGTTGAAGAGCAGCAGCATCGGGATATGGGGCAGGCCCCTGAACTCAAGCATCAGATCATACCGGGCCCCCAGGTCCGGGACCGTTCCCCCCAGGCCGGCCAGGGCCAATGCGGCCCGGCTTGCATTCCCCGCCAGATCGCCACAGATCAAAGCCTCCACGTTGTCCCTGAAATAAACGGTCAAAGGGCCGGCCTCTCTTAAGTCCCGGAAATTTGTCCACTCCCCGACCCCTGCAACGGGCGGGGACGACGACTTGCTTCGGTCTGAGGCCATGATCAGGTACCGGCTTAAAATAGCGCAGACATCATAGGCCGCAGGGTTTCCTGCCGGCCCTGTTATTCCCTGGCCGGTAATCGTGTACTTGGAGGTAAAATAAGCCATGCTCAGGGCCGGCGTTCCGTTAGCCCCAAGGACATCTGCACCGGCAGCCGGCCCCACGGCAGAGAAATCAAGGCCTGCCAACCGGGCCAGGTAATTTTTGTAATGGCGTTCAAAAACAGGAGATGGATCCGGCATGGCGCCCTCCTTTTCCGGTTAAAAATGATTGTGGAAAAATTTATAGCCTACACTGCCCGGCCACAGGGATCAACTCCCGAAAAAGCTAAAAATCCGTTTAGCCCCCCAGCCTTTTATGGTATACAGATCCAAGATTAGCCAATTGTTGAAAATTCTTCGCAACCCCAAATTCACCCTTGGGAGACCCAGATGGAAACTGAATTTGCCAGTGCCGAACGGGCCACTGCACAAGAACTGGCCGAGGATATCAAAGCCGTAAGAGACCTGCCTCTGGTCATGGAATTGACCGGGCTTTTACCCGACGCCTTTGTCATTCTCAACCGTCACCGCCAGATTGTATATTGCAACCCCTCTCTTGTTGCGCTTCTGGATCTTTCCGGGCCTGAGGCCATTTACGGCATGCGGCCCGGAGAGGCCATGAACTGCATCCATGCCACCACCTCGGCAGGGGGCTGCGGCACCACCGCCTTTTGCAAGTACTGCGGTGCGGTCAATGCCATTTTATCCAGTCAGAAAACCCCTGGCGAGTCTGCCCAGAATGAGTGCCGCCTGACCGTAGGAGAGGAGAACCAGTCCTTTGACTTTAAAATCCGGGCAAACACCCTTTCCCTGATGAACCGTCATTTCACGCTGATGGTGGTCCAGGATATCGGGGCTGAAAAACGGCGCCGGATTCTGGAGCGCCTCTTCTTCCATGACATCCTCAACACCGCCGGCGGCATCCAGGGCCTGATCGAACTCATGCAGGAGGCCACCCATGAAGAACTCAACGAATTTCTCTCCCTGGCCGAGGCCTCCACAGAGACCCTGGTGGATGAAATCAACGCCCAGAGGGATCTTCTGGCAGCAGAGCAGGGGGAACTGACGGTCGACGAAAGCCAGATCAACAGCAAATCCCAGCTGCAGAAAATACAGGACACTTACCAGGCCCATCCCATGGCCAGAGACAAAACCATCCGTATCCACGGCAATACCGCAGATACGGACATTATCTGTGATCCCGGACTGCTGACCCGGATTCTGGGCAACATGGTTAAAAATGCCCTGGAGGCTGAACCTGACGGAGCCACCATTACCCTGGGGGCAGACGTTGAAAACGGCCAATTTGAATTCTGGGTGGCCAACCCCACCCCCATGCCAGAAGAGGTCCGGATGCAGATCTTTCAGCGCTCTTTTTCCACCAAGGGACTGGGCAGGGGACTGGGAACTTACAGCCTCAAGCTCTTTGGAGAAACCTATCTCGGCGGCACCGTGGGATTCTCCTCTACCCTTGACGAGGGCACCCGGTTTTTCTTCCGACTGCCCCTGCCCGGCTGATCCGCTTTGGGTTCATTCCTTCCAGGCCTGGACATTAAAAAGGCTGACAGCCTTTGCGGCTGTCAGCCCGGGTCAACCACCGCCGGCAAGGCCGGGGCATGGCGTTCCGGCCCAGGGCCGGAACGCCGCAAACCGGTTTATTTTATCCACTCGTTTACCCGCTCGGGGTTTTCCTTAATCCACCGTTTGGCTGAATCGTAGGGGTCAGATCCCTCGGCGTTCCAGCCCATCTGCTCGCCGATCTCGGGCAGTGTCCAGAAAAACTTGTCCAGCATGGCGTAAACTTCGGGCATATCCTCTTTCAGTCCCTTGCGGGCAACGGTGGCAATGTGCTCGGCACCGCCGTAAACACCCTTGGGATCTTTGAGGTATTTCAGGTCCCAGCGGGCAAATTTCCAATGGGGGGTCCAGCCGGTGACAACGACCCACTCCTTGTTTTTGATCTTGCTGGCAAGGGTCGCCGTCATCATGGCACCACTTGAATCCACCAGTTTCATATCGTCCATGTTGTAATCTTCAAGGGCTTTTTCTGTTTTGCCCATGATGCCGGCACCGGGATCGATACCGATGATTTTACCATCAAACTTGTCTGCATTGGCGTTTATCTGGTCAATGGAGTCAATGGTGACGTACTGGGGAACAACAAGGCCGATGCCGGCGCCTTCGAGATTGGGGCCAAGGTTGTCAACATCGCCTTTTACTTTTTCAAAATAGGTGGAATGGGTGACAGGCAGCCATGCCGTTGTCATGGCATCGATATCCCCGGTTTCCAGCCCCTTCCACATGGCTGCACCACTAACAGGAATCAACTCCACATCGTACCCCATTTTTTCTTGGAGTACCGCCTTGGCGGTGTTGCTGGATGCGGTTGCACAGGCCCACTCAACATACCCGATTTTCACCTTGCCTTTGCCGGCAAAGACAGGGGAACCCAATCCTGTGATGAGAAACACAGCGGCAAGAACAGCCGCCAATACTCTTTTTTTCATACTTTCCTCCTAAATGATATTAGTTTAAATATGCTGTGACCCGAAAAACCCAAAACGGGTTTTCCTCTATTGCTTTTGTTCGCCGAACTGCTGCATCACCCGGTCAAGGATAATGGCAACGATAACGATGCCCAGGCCCGCCTCAAAGCCCCGTCCGGGCTGGAGCCGCTGGATGGCCTTCCACACCTCGCCGCCCAGACCCCGTGCCCCGATCATGGCGGCGATGACCACCATGGACAGGGCCAGCATGATGGTCTGGTTGATGCCGGCCATGATGGTGGGGGTTGCAATGGGAATCTGAAGCTTGGTCAGTTTCTGCCATTTGGTGCAGGCAAAGGCGTCGGCCGCCTCTACAAGTTCGGTGGGCACCTGGCGGATGCCAAGGCTGGTAAGGCGGATGGACGGCGGAACGGAAAAGATCACCGTCGAAAAGATCGCCGCCACAGGCCCCAGCCCGAAAAAGGGAATGGCAGGAATCAGGTAGACAAAGGCCGGCATGGTCTGCATAAAGTCGAGAATGGGCATGACAATGCGGTAAAATGTCTTGTTAAGGGCGGCCATGATACCGAGTGGAACGCCGATGACAATGGAGACCATAGTGGCGATCAGTACCAGGGCGATGGTGCTCACCGTGGGTTCCCACAGCCCCATGTTCCAGACCAGGCCAAGGCCCAGCAAAGAGAAGATTCCAAGGCCGTGACCCTTTTTCCGGGTCACAGCCCATGCCCCGGCGGAAATAATCAAAATCAGTAGCCACGGCGGAAAAAACATCAAAGTGCCAACGAGGATATCGATCCCCGCCTCTGTCACCGATGAGATTCCCTTGGTGATAAACGAGAACTGGTCCACAAAAAAATCAATGGAAGACTCTATGGCCTTTCCAATGGGGAGTTTATACATATCTATTGGTCTCCTTCCTGGATGTTGTCGGCAAGTCCGGTAAACAGCGAGGTCTTGGTAACAACACCGACAAGCCGTTTGTTCTCATTGACAACGGCAATGGGATAGGGTTTGTCGTTGATAATGTTAAAAAGCTCGTTGGCCGGGGTGTCCAAGGTGACAACCGTGTGGTCTGTTTTCAAGATAGAATGAAGGTCTGTTTCCCCTTTTTTCTTTGCCGCCACAACATCCTCAATGGTGACAACCCCCTGAAGTTGCTTGTCCTTTCGCACAAAGAGATAATCCGAGCCTGCCTTGCTCATCCGGTGGATGGCGGTCTTGGGGCCGTCGGTCTCGTAGTAGGACAGCTCCAGGGGTTTGATCATGACATTTTCGGCGGTGATGATCTTGGACATGTCTACATCCTCGACAAACTTGGCAACATAGTCGTTGGCCGGGTTGGTGAGGATCTCTTCTGCCGTGCCCTGCTGGACAATTACCCCGTCTTTCATCAAAACGATGCGGTCCCCCAGTTTCAAGGCCTCGTCCAGGTCATGGCTGACAAAGAGAATGGTCTTTTGCATCTGCTCTTGAAGGGCCAGAAGTTCGTCCTGCATGTCCCGCCGGATCAAGGGATCCAGGGCGCTGAAGGCCTCGTCCATAAGCATGATGTCGGCGTTCAGGGCCAGGGCCCTTGCCAGGCCCACCCGCTGCTGCATGCCCCCGGAAAGCTGGTCGGGATAGGAGTGCTCATGCCCCTTGAGCCCCACCTGCTCCAAGGCCTTCATGGCGGCTTGGGTGCGCTCTTCCGGGTCGACCTGCTTGACTTCGAGGCCGAACTCGGTGTTCTTGAGAACCGTTCTGTGAGGAAAGAGGGCAAAATTCTGGAAAACCATGCCGAAGTGATTCTGCCGGCACTGGCGAAGCTCTTCAACGGAGAGCCTGGTGACATTCTTGCCGTCGACAAAAACCTCTCCGGCAGTGGGGTCGATGAGCCGGTTGATAAGCCGGATCAAGGTAGACTTACCGCTGCCGGAAAGGCCCATGATAACGACAATTTCCCCCTCATTCGCATGAAAGGAGGCGTTGGCAACTCCCACCCCCATGCCTGTTTCATCCATGATCTGGTCCTTGGACTTTCCTTGCTCAAGGAGTTTGACCCCCTTTAGCGGGTCATGGCCAAAAACCTTGTACAGATTTTCAACTCGAATTTTTTCCATTTTTCTCCTGTATTAGGTGATTATGGTGAGTTAAAGCAATACAGAGCCGAACGCTCTACGGGACCTTGTTTGATTCGATCAATGATCTGATCCACAGCCCGGAAAAGGGCCCGGATCCTTCCAGGAAGCAGCCGTGTTAAGTGATCCCAATTATTCTGTTCATAGGGGCCGGGCAGAAACTCACCGATTTTGCCCCCTTAGGGGTGAGGCGGATCAGGTTAACCTGCCAGCCCCCTTATTTTTGATATGCTGCGCAATTCCTTTTTCAAGCAAGCTATAACAAATACTGAAATGATTTTCAAGGGACTAAAAAATGACTTGCCCGGACGCCGGCAAACCAGTCGCCCGGGGAGCAAAGATCAGGGCAGGGGGGTGTCGGTATAGGCCACCCCGGCGGCGTCGGATTTATACGGGGGCATGACCTTGCCCTGTCTGACATGGGCCACCCAGTCCGGGTTCAAGAGCATGGATTTACCCGAAAGTACCAGGTCTGCGTCTGCCAGGGCATTTTCCGCGCTGGACCTGTCATGAATTTTCCCGCAGATCATCAGGGGCAGATCCGTGGCCTCCCGGGTGAGGGCGGCCATGGTCATATCCGTGCCAAAGGCCTTGTCTGAGAAATCATAAGCGGAGACAGAAAGGATATCAATGGGCTCATCGGAAAAGCGTCTTACCATATCTTGCCATTCATCTTTGTCTGCAAACAGGGGGACATCCATATCTGCAATCCCCCAGTTGGAAATCCGGACGGTAAAGAGGCGGTCCATGGGGATTTCCGGCCGAATTGCCTGGATGACCTCATGGATGAACCGGAACCGGTTTTCCATGGATCCCCCATAGGCATCGGTGCGCCGGTTGCTGTAAGTTGAAAGGAACTGGCTCAGCAGATACCCGTGGGCGCAGTGAAGTTCAAACCCGTCAAACCCGGCCGCAATCACCCCCCTGGCCGTCTCCACAAACCCATTGATCACATGATCCATGTCGAACCGGCTCATCTCGTCCGGCACAGGATAGGGCGCCCCTGTCAGGGGGTTGTCCTGGGACGGGGCCAGGGCACTGGGGGCAATGACCCGATTGGCCGGATTCACGCCGTCGTAAGCCATGCGGCCGCAGTGAAAGACCTGGCAGATGGAAACAGCCCCATGGCTGCGGATCTCATCGGTGACCTTCTTCCAGGCATCTACCTGGTCCTGGTTGAGGATTCTGGCCTGGCCCGGATATCCCTGGGCACTTTCGTAATCCGTGACAATGGCTTCAGTATAGACCAGGCCGGCCCCGTTTTTTGCCCGGGTCTTTAAAAATGTCAGCACATCCGGCCTGGGGATGCTGTCCCCGCCTGCGGACATCCGGGTCATGGGCGCCACTCCCAGGCGGTTTTTAAGTATAAATTCGTTGATGGTGAACGGACTGAACAGATCCTTTGTCATGGCGATTCCCTCCAATTAAATAGGGTCGATTAAATAGGGTCAATAATTTACTTTCCCGCGCAGGGATTTGACTTGGGAGCGCCTGGACTTGGAGGCCAGGCGCCGCTCCCTTGCCCCCCGCCCCGGGCGGGTAGGCCGCCGCTTCTTGGGCCGGTAACCGGCAGATCGGATCAGGCTGACCAGCCGGTCCATGGCATCGGCCCTGTTTTTCTCCTGGCTTTTAAACCGATGGGCCTTGATCACAACGATGCCCCGGTCCGAGATCCGGCTGTCCTTCATGGCGGCCAGCCCAAGGGTGTACACCTCGGGCAGGCCAGACATCTTGATATCAAACCGGAGCTGAACACCGGTGGCGACTTTGTTGACATGCTGGCCACCGGGGCCCCTGGACCGAATCGGGCTCAGGGTGACACTGGAGTCAGGGATGCTGACAGAGTTGGAAATCTGGATCATGGGTTGCCTCTTCTGCCCGGTTTCCGGAAAACCGCAACCGGCAATTTCATTAGACTAAGACCGATTCAGGGGCATGTCAATGTGAAGGATATTATCTTCAAGTTCGTCAGGGGACACCGGGACAAGGCCATGGCCAGCCCCAGAGCAGCAGAAATCTCTTCCCAAGCGGTTGTATATTCGGCATGTATTTGCTATTAGATTTTAAAACCCGATCAGATACTATTTTGAAAAAAGGAGAATAAACCTATGAACACCCGCACCAAACTGATTTTTATCCTGACAGCCCTTACCATTGGCCTGTGTCTCAGTGCATCTTGCGCATGGGCAGGGGGCAGCAGCCCTGCCGCCGTGGCCAAGCAGTTCACCAAATCCTTTTACATGCTGGATGATGACATGGCCGAATATCTGAGTGAAGACGCCCTGACCAATGACAATGATGTCAACATGGTTGAGCTGTTTTTGAGGCTCAAACAAGACGAAGCCCGGAACCGCGGATACGATGTCAGCTACCTGCAGATGTTCCCCATCCTCACCAAGACCCATGTGGTTTCCATGGATGATCAGACCGCTGTTGTGGACGTCAAGATCACTGCCCTGAGAAGCATCAACCCCCTGTACAGGGCTGTGGGCTATATCTTCTGCCTGCTTGAGGAGCATGACTTTGACACCACCTTGACCCTGGTCAAGGAAGACGGTGAATGGAAAGTCGGCCCCGGCGTTCTGGCGCTTGCCATTTAGCCTGCCCCTTTTATAAGGTTGCACCGGTTCCGGGATTCCCCCGGGGCCGGTGCTTTTATTAGGTGCCCTTTTTTAACCGTCCGTCCATCTATGGTTTACAGGGCCCCGTGGCAATAAAAATAACAGGAACTTTGTCATTTAAGGTAAGCATGGGTCTGTACTAGAGTTTTATTGCTTGGTTTTTAATTTTAAATTGACAAAAACAAACCTCTCCAGTAGAAAAATAACGACCCTAATGGATAGTGAAGGATGTTGTTTCTCAAAACAGACCCCATCTCCTTGGCAAACATTATCCAGACCGCCTGTCCGTTCCGACCCTGACGGACAGGCGGTTTTCTTTTTTCAGGCCAGTTTTCCCCCGGCCACCCGGACGATCCCGTCCACAATCACCCAGGAGACATCTGAGGATTTTGCACTGTACACCAGTCCGGAAAACGGGTTATGCATGGGCTGCATATGGGGCTTTGCCGTATCCACCACAATGATATCCGCTTTTTTTCCAGGTGCCAGAGACCCAATCTCCCGGTCCATCCCCAGGGCCCTTGCCCCTCCCATGGTGGCCATGGTCAGGCAGGTTTTGGCATCCATGACGCAGGGATCCATGCAGGCCACCTTGTGAAGCTTGGCTGCGGTTCCCATTTCCGAAAACATGTCCAGATCGTTGTTCGAGGCGCAGCCGTCCGTGCCCAGAGCCACTTGGACACCCGCACCCAGCATCTTGGGCACCGGGGCAATGCCCGAAGCCAGCTTCATATTGGACTCGGGACAATGGACCACAGGGGTGTTGCACCGGGCCAGGATCGTTAAGTCTGTCTCATCCACCCAGACCCCGTGGGCCACCAGGGTCTGCTTGTCCAGGATGCCAAGGCGGTCCAGGTATTGGATCACTGACTCGCCGTTGTTTTCCTTGATCATCTCCGGTTCATGCTTCACCTCTGCGGCGTGGATCTGAAAGAGAACACCGGCATCCCGGGCCGCATCTTTCCCCGCCACAAGGGTCTTGCTGGAGCAGGTATAGGCAGAATGACAGAATATGGACGGGGTGATCCGGGAACCTAACTCTTTGACCGCGGTCACATGATCAATGGCATGGCGGACATTCTCCTGTGGATCCGGCACCCCCGGGGCGGGAAAATCAATGACCCCCTGGGCAGCCACTGCCCGGATGCCGGTTGTTGCCATGGCCCGGGCAACCTCAGTCTCAAAAAAATAGCCGTCGCAGCAGGTGGTTGTCCCGGACAGCAGCATTTCATGGCAGGAGTGGCGGGTCCACCGGGCCACGGAATCCGGATTGACCTGTCTGGCCTCGGCCGGGAATATATGCGCGTTGAGCCAGACATCCAGGGGCAGGTCATCGGCCAGTCCCCGGAACATGGACATGGGGGCATGGATATGGGCATTGACCAGGCCGGGCATGATGATCCCGCCCCCGGCATCAATGACCCTGCCGTGCCCGGCCACGCCCGGCAGGGCACCGGTTCCCAGCTGCTGAATTCGATGGTTTTGGATCATCACCCAGCCGTTCTCGATCACGGGGCGGTCTGTCTCCATGGTCAGCACCGTACCATTGTGAATCAAAATGTGTGAGGCCATTGCCTGTCCTTTCTGTTTGTGTATGTATTGTTTTCCCTTATACCCGGATTCCTGTGGGATTGAAAACCGCTTTTTCCATACCGGTCCTGGACAAGATCCTCTGTCCCCAGCAATCCGAAGATTGCGGATCAAAAATTTCGCCTTGACGATCAAACATTATCTGTCTATCATATGAACAACTACTCAGATGAAAAGGTGTTATATGACAGAACAGATCATGACCATTGCCTCAGATATTGCCACAGCCAGCCTGGACCTTTATCTTGACGTTGCCATTTACATGCTTTTCGGCTTTTTTGTGGCCGGTGTCCTTCACGCCTTTTTCAAGCCGGACCGGATCAAAAAGACCCTGGGCACGGGAAAAATCCGGCCGGTGGTATTATCCGCCCTTTTCGGCATCCCCATTCCTTTGTGCTCCTGCGGCGTGGTTCCCGTGGCCACCAGCCTGAAAAAACAAGGGGCCAACAGCGGGGCCGCCCTCTCCTTCATGATCGCCACCCCGGAATCCGGGGTGGACTCCATCGCAGTATCCTGGGCCATTCTGGACCCCATCATGACCGTGGTTCGTCCCGTGGCAGGCTTTGTTACGGCCCTGTCCACAGGCATTGCCCAGAATTTTCTGGGAAAAGAGACGCCGGCCGTGCCTGTGAGCCCCAAGCCGGGCAGCGGCTGAGGCTGCAGCAGCAACGCCTGCGGGGCAGGCCAGGACGCCATTGCATCCTCCCGGAACGTTCTTTCCGTTTTTCAGCGCCTTTCACACGGACTGCGGTACGCCTTTGGCGAACTGCTCACGGATATTGCCCGGCCCTTTGCCATAGGAATCCTCATTGCAGGGGTCATCACCTTTCTGTTTCCAGACGACCTGAGCCTCTGGTCCAATGCCCATCCCTTTCTCTCCATGCTGGTCATGCTGGCAGCAGGCATCCCCATGTATGTCTGCGCCACCTCATCCACCCCCATTGCCGCTGCCCTGATCCTCAAGGGCCTCAACCCCGGCGCCGCCCTGGTCTTTCTTTTGGCAGGCCCGGCCACAAATGCCGCCACCATGACCATTGTCAAAAGCATATTCAACACCCGGGCCCTGGTCATCTACCTGTCCATGATCGCTATCTGCGCCCTTGGCATGGGCATGGCTGTGGACTGGATCTACCAATACATGGCCATCAATCCCCAGGCCGTGGTGGGCCAGGCCGGAGAAATTGTTCCCTTTGGTCTTCAGCTGGTATCCGCCGTGATCCTTACCGCATTGATCGCCTACAACGCAATTTGCTCTCTGCGCCGGGGGCAGGCCCATGCCCATTGCCTATGACTCTTGATCCCTTTTATTTTGAAACCGGAATCTACCGCCCTCCCAGCGAAGGGGGCAGTGCGTCTCTGCTGGTCCGGTTCACCCGGAACTGTCCCTGGAACCACTGCACCTTCTGCGCCATGTACAAAACCGAAAAATTTGAGATCCGCCCCCTGCGGGAAATCTGTCGGGATATTGATGCCATGGCCGCCCTGGCCAAGGCATTGAAATCACAATCCCCTGGCCTGGGACACGACACCCATGTCACCCAGACCGCTGTTTTGGCCCTGATGGACAAACATCCCGGTCTCAACAGCCATCCCGGCGCTGCCATGCTCATAAACTGGCTGGCCGCCGGGGGAAAAACCGCCTTTATCCAGGACGGCAACTCTCTGATCATGCCGCCCAAGAACCTGATTGCCAGCCTGACCCACCTGAAAACCACCTTTCCCTCTATTGCCCGGATCACCACCTATGCCAGGGCAAGGACCCTTTCCCAGCGCAGCACCGCCACGTTAACGGCCATCCAGGCGGCCGGGCTGGACCGGGTCCACATCGGCCTGGAAACCGGGGATGACACCCTGCTGAAACAGATTAAAAAAGGGGTGGATGCTGACGAACAGATCCGCGGAGGACAAAAGGCAATGGCCGCCGGGTTCCAGGTCTCTGAATATTGGATGCCCGGCCTGGGAGGCAGAAAGATGACACAGCCCCATGCCGAAAATACCGCCCGGGTCCTGAATGCGGTCAATCCCCACTATATCCGGTCCCGCCCCTTCAGGCCCATCCCCGGCACCCCCTTGAGCCAGCAGGTGCAAACCGGCGCCATCACCCTGCTGTCTCCCAGACAGCAGCTTTTGGAAATCCGCAACATGGTGGCGGCCCTGGAGGTGACCTCAAAGGTCTGCTTTGACCATGCCGGAAATTTCTGGCGCACCAAGGCCGGGGATCTTGTCTTTACCCATGATTACGAGGGCTATAAGTTTCCCGAACAAAAGGCCGCCCTGCTGGATCGAATTGACCAGGGACTGGCCTGGGAACAGCCCGGCGAAACACCGTTTATCAGCCTGTAAATCAGACGCCCTGGGGCGGTTTGAAACGGCCCTCATCTGACCATCAGCCCCAGGGCAAAGCACAGACTGAATTTTAAGAACAATTTGGCGGCTCAACTAGAAGGCCCCTTGTGTTTTGGCAGGCCGGGCGCAGGATTGCTGCCCTTTTACACCCCCGCACCAAAAATTCTGAAAAATTGCATTGACAATCTTCTGTTCCGTCTCTATTTTAGACGGATTAGTCAACCCATGACTACTAAGTCATTTTTTATACTAAGCGGTCAAAATTCCATCCAAACCAAAGAATATATGAAAAAACCCAGCAAGAAAAAAGAACTCATGGACAGGCTGATCAAAGAAGAGGTGGTCAACACGGTTCTTGAGCTCATCCAGGAGGACGACGCCATTACCATGGATGCCGTGGCCCTGCGCTGCGGCGTGGCCAAGGGCACCTTGTACAACTATTTCAACAACAAAAAGGACCTGCTGACCTATGTCCACAACCAGGTGATTCTTCCCATCAAGACCAATTGCAGCACCCTGTTTGACGCTGCCATTTCACCTGAAGAAAAAATCAACACCTTTGTGGACCGGGTATTTGCCTTTCAGCAGTCGTATCCCCTTTACTTTCGGTTTATCCAGAGCCAGCGCTCGGCAGCCGAGGCCCTTGAAGAGCGTATGACCCTGACCATCCTTCCCCTGGTCAAGGTCTGTGAGGCGGGCATTGCCGAAAAAAAATTTATTAATGTGGACCCCTATGTCATGGCTGCCATGGTTTTCGGCACCGTCATCGGTACCATGGAGTCCCTGGCGCACAGGTCTGAACCGGTTCAAAACATAGAAAACCTGAAAAAAGATGTGCACTGTCTTCTGGACAGGCTGATACTCAAGGAGAAAGACAAGTAATGAAAAAAATCATAATGCTCGGATGCATTGCCGCGGCCCTTGCGGGCGGGGTTTATTTTTGGTCCGGCAGCCAGGACTCCCGGGCCCAGCAAGAAAAACAAGCCGTGCAGCAGCAGCCGGTGGGTGTCACCGTCTACACGGTTGCCCCCCATGAGGTGGTCTTCACCAAAGACCTTCCCGGAAGGACCTCTGCCTTTCAGGTGGCTGAAATACGGCCCCAGGTCACGGGCATCATCTTAAAGCGCCTCTTTACCGAGGGCAGCCTGGTTAAAAAGGGGCAGCAGCTGTACCAGATTGATCCGGCCACTTACCAGGCCGCCTATGACAGTGCTGCAGCCACCCTGGCCAAGGCCCGGGCCGACCTCAAGGCGGTAACGCCAAAGGTTGAGCGCTATGCCCGCCTGGTAAAAATGGGCGGGGTCAGCCTTCAGGCGTATGACGATGCAGTGGCTGCCCAGGCCCAGGCCAAGGCCGGGGTTGCCGTGGCCCGGGCCCAGCTGGCCGCCACCAAAATAGACCTGGACTATACCAAGGTCTTCTCTCCCATTTCCGGCCGCATCGGCAGGTCCTCAGTCACCGAAGGGGCCCTTGTCACTGCCAACCAGACCGTGGCCCTGGCCACAGTACAAAACCTGGACCAGATCTATGTGGATGTAAACCAGTCCAGCGATGATATCATGGCCCTGCGCAGCCATATGAAGGATCTGGACCGCAGCCCCGAAGCCGGTCTTTTCATCGGCAGGGCGGCCACCCCCTATCCTGAAACGGGCAAGGTCCTGTTTTCCGATGTCACCGTGGACCGGGGAACCGGCATGGTGCAGCTGAGAATCCTCTTTCCCAATCCCAATGATGACCTTTTACCCGGCCTGTTCGTCAAGGCCAGGGTAGAGCAGTTCAGGCAAGAAAGCGCCATCACGGTTCCCCAGCAGGCCGCAATCCGCAATCCAGACGGGTCTGTATCTGTATGGACCGTTGATGACCAGGACAGGGTTAAAACCCGTCAGATCACCGTTTCCCGGGTGGTTGGTGACCAATGGCTGGTCACCGGGGGCCTGACACCAGGAGACCGGGTCATTGTCGCCGGCATCCAGAAGATCAGCCCCAATGCCAAGGTGACTCCCTCGGAAATGGATTCCACCAAGCCAATCACAGGAACCCCATAAGATGCCGAAGTTTTTCATCAACAGACCCATATTTGCCTGGGTCATCGCCATTGTCATCATGCTGGCCGGCCTCTTTGCCGTGCTGACCCTGCCCGTGGAGCAATACCCCAAGATCGCTCCCCCCAGTGTCCAGATCAGCACCGCATATCCCGGTGCCTCGGCCCAGGTCCTGGAGAACAGCGTCACCCAGATTATCGAACAAAGCCTTACCGGCATTGATTATTTAAGATATTTTTCCGCATCAAGCGAGTCCAGCGGACGGCTCACCATCACCCTGACCTTTGAACCAGAGGCAGATCCCAACATTGCCCAGGTCCAGGTTCAAAACAAGGTGGCAACCATTACAAACCTGCTGCCCCAGGAGGTTCAGACCCAGGGAGTCACCGTAAGAAAGGCCACCAAAAGCTATCTTCTGGTGGCCGGCATTTTTTCAAAAGACGGCAGGATGTCCAGTTCCGACATTGCAGATTATCTTCAGTCCAACCTGGCCGATTCCGTATCCCGGGTTCAGGGGGTCGGTGACATTAACGTCTTTGGTGCCCAGCATGCCATGCGCATCTGGCTGAATCCTGAAAAACTGCACGCCTACAGCCTGATGCCGGCAGATGTCATTGCTGCCATCCAGGCCAGAAACGCCGATGTCACCTCTGGCCAGCTGGGCGGTTCTCCTGCAGTCCCGGGCCAGCAGCTCAACGCCACGGTATCGGTCCAGTCCAAGCTGAAAACCGTTGACGATTTCCAGCAGATCCTGGTGACAGTCAATCCGGACGGATCCCAGATCCGCCTGAAAGACATTGCCCGGGTAGAACTGGGGGCAGAGTCCTATGGTGTCATTGCCCGGTATAAAGGCCACCCCGCCTCAGGCATGGCCATCAGCCTGGCCACCGGGGCCAATGCCCTGGACACGGCCGACCGGATCAAGGCCAAGGTGGCCGACCTGACCCGGCTCATGCCCGAGGGACTTGAGGTGATCTACCCTTACGACACCACCCCCTTTGTCCGCCTCTCCATAGAAGAGGTGGTCAAGACCCTTATTGAGGCGGTGATTCTTGTCTTTTTTGTCATGTTTCTGTTTCTCCAGAACTTCAGGGCCACCCTGATCCCCACCATTGCCGTCCCGGTTGTTCTTCTGGGCACCTTTGGCATATTGTCGGCCTTTGGCTTTTCTATCAACGTGCTGTCCATGTTTGCCATGGTCCTGGCCATCGGGCTGCTGGTGGATGACGCCATTGTTGTGGTGGAAAACGTGGAACGGGTCATGGCCGAGACCGGCCTGTCTCCCAAGGCGGCCACCATCCAGTCCATGGAGCAGATCACCGGTGCCCTGGTGGGCATCGCCCTGGTGCTGTCAGCCGTATTTGTTCCCATGGCCTTTTTCTCAGGGTCCACCGGTGCCATTTACCGGCAGTTCTCCCTGACCATCGTCTCTGCCATGACCCTGTCTGTTCTGGTGGCGGTGATATTGACCCCGGCCCTGTGCGCCACCTTTCTCAAGCCCGTGACAAAGGGGCACCACAACAACAAAAAAGGATTTTTCGGGTGGTTCAACCGCAGCTTTGAGCGGGGTAAAAAAATATACGGCAGCAGTGTCCCCTACGGTGCCACAAGGGTGCTGCGGTTTTTGTTCATCTATCTTCTGATCGTGGGCGGACTGATCTCTTTGTTCAGGACCATTCCCACAGGCTTTCTGCCCGACGAAGACCAGGGCAGGCTGATGATGATGATCTCAGCCCCTCCCGGGGCCACCATGGAACGGACCATGCAGTCTGTTAAACAGGTGGAAGATTACCTGCTCAATAAAGAGGCTGACAATATCGAGGGCTTTTTCACCGTGACCGGTTTCAGCTTTGCCGGCCAGGGCCAGAACGTGGGCATGGGCTTTGTTGAACTCAAGGACTGGGCAAAACGAACCCGGCCGGATCAGACGGCCCAGGCTGTGGCAGGGCGGATCATGGCCCGGCTCTACAGCATCAAAGACGCCTCAATCTACGCCTTTATCCCGCCGGCCATCACCGAAATGGGCAATGCCACCGGCTTTAACCTCCAGCTGGTGGACCGGGCCGGTGTGGGGCATGAAACCCTGATCCAGGCCAGGAACATGATGCTGGGCATGGCCTCCCAGAACCCCAAGCTGGTGGGTGTGCGGCCCAACGGTCTTTCTGACGTGCCCCAGTACAAGCTGGACATCGACTATGAAAAGGCAGAGGCCCTTGGCGTGGCCACCTCTGATATCACCAGTGTCCTTAAAACAGCCTGGGGGTCCACCTATGTCAACGATTTCATGGACAACACCCGGGTCAAGAAGGTCTATATGCAGGGCGACGCCCCCTACCGGATGGTGCCCGGGGATATAGACCGCTGGCACGTGCGCAACACCCACGGCCAGATGGTTCCCTTTTCCTCTTTCAGTTCCGGGTCCTGGTCCTATGGCTCCCCCAAGCTGGAACGGTACAACGGCACCTCCTCCATGGAGGTGCTCGGGGCCCCGGCCCAGGGGGTCAGTTCCGGCGAGGCCATGGCCATCATGGAAGAGATTGCGGCCAAGCTGCCCCAGGGCATTGGCATGGAGTGGACCGGTATCTCCTACGAGGAACGGACAGCAGGCTCCCAGACCCCCCTGCTGTACTCGGTCTCCCTTCTCTTTGTCTTTCTCTGCCTGGCGGCTCTTTACGAAAGCTGGTCCATCCCGCTGTCGGTCATCTTCATTGTGCCCCTGGGTATTGCGGGGTCGGTGATCGCCACCAAATGGGCCGGGTTGAGCAATGACGTGTATTTCCAGATCGGCCTTTTGACCACCGTTGGCCTGGCCGCAAAAAACGCAATTCTTATCGTGGAATTTGCCAAAAGTCTTTACGAACAGGGCAGGGACCTTGTCACATCGGCCAGAATCGCGGCCGAACAACGGCTGCGGCCCATTCTGATGACCTCTATGGCCTTTATCCTTGGGGTCACCCCCCTGGCCCTGTCAAACGGGGCTGGATCTGCCAGCCAGAACGCCATCGGCATCTGTGTCATCGGGGGTATGCTGGCGGCCACAACCCTGGCCATTGCCTTTGTCCCCCTGTTTTTTATCCTGATTGAAAAAAGGGGAGAGAAAAAACAACGCCGGGCCAGTGCTGCCCGAATTGAGGAGAAGACCCATGTCCAGTAAATGTCTTTCCACCGCCCTGGCCGCACTCCTGCTGATAATGGCTGGCTGTGCCGTTATGCCGGCCTATGAACAGCCAGAACTGCCTGTGGAAAAGGCCTGGTCCCAGGATCATGCCCACAAAGCCCCTGCAAACCCAGGTGAAACCGGCACGGCAAAGGCCCAGACCCTGGCCGCAGACCTGGCCTGGCAGGATTATTTCAAATCCGAGACCCTGCAGCAGATCATCCAGCTGGCCCTGGACAACAACCGGGACCTGAGGGTGGCTGTGCTGAACATTGAACAGGCCAGGGCCGCCTACAGGATCCAGGAGGCAAACACCCTGCCCGTGGTTTCCGGCAATGCCGGCCTCAGCCGCCAGGGGGTGGCCCAAGACAACTCCGCCACCGGCCGGGCCTATACAAGCGACACCACCATGAGCGCCAGTCTGGGGGTCACCGCCTATGAACTGGATTTTTTCGGCCGGGTCAAGAACATGAACCAAAGTGCCCTTGAAACCTTTTTGGCCACTGAAGCGGCGGCCTTGAGCACCCGTATCGCCCTGATCGGCCAAACCGCAGATGCCTACCTGAGTCTTCTGGCAGACAGAAAACTTTTGGGCCTGGCAAAGGATACCTGCCAGGCCCAGAAAGAGACCTATGATGTGATTCAAAACCAGTTTGAGGTGGGATCCGCCACCCAGCTGGACCTGTCCCAGGCCGCCACTGCCGTTGAAAGCGCCAGGGTCTCCATTGCCCGGTACACCCGGCAGCTGGCCCAGGCGGAAAATGCCCTGACCCTGCTGGCAGGCATCTCGGTAAAGGCCCTCTTGAATTCAAAAGAAACCATAGACAAGATCCGGTTTCTGGACAACCTGCCGGCCGGCCTCTCCTCTGATGTTCTCCTGGCCCGTCCGGATATCCGGGCGGCGGAACACCGGCTCAAGGCGGCCAATGCCGATATCGGCGCGGCCCGGGCCGCCCTGTATCCCGTCATCAGCCTCACCGGCGCCCTGGGCTTTGCCAGCCAGGGCCTGACCTCGCTGTTTAACGGGGACAGTCTGTCCTGGAACCTTGCCCCGTCCCTGACCATCCCCATATTTAACCGCCAGGGCCTCAACGCCAGCCTGGAAGCGGCAGAGACCGGGGAAAAGATTGCCTTGGCCACCTACGAGGGGGCTGTGCAGACCGCCTTCAGGGAGGTGGCAGACCAGCTGGACGCCAGAAAGACCTACCGGCAGCAGCTTGAGGCCCAGACCGCCCTGGTAGATGCCAGCCACCAGGCCTATACCCTGTCCAAGGCCAGGTATGACAACGGGATTGACAATTTCCTGACGGTACTGGACTCCCAGCGGACCCTGTTTGCCGCCCAGCAGGGGGCCATCACCATCCGCCAGGCCTATCTGAGCAACCTGGTCAACCTGTACAAGGTGCTGGGCGGGGGTCAGATTTAAGCGTTTCAGACTCCGGCGAACAGCGTCGGAAGTGTCTTGATCCCCTATAATTACCGCGCCGCCCGGATTCTTGAAAGGCCGGCGCGGGCCTGCTCCAGGCCGGTGCCAATCCGGTCGATCTGCAGGATAAAAGACGAGGCGCTGTTCCGGCTGTCCAGGGAAAGCCGGTCAAATTCCCCCCGGGCCCTCATGGTGCCCAGACGGGCCATGAACCGGTTAAAGCAGGCCTTGAACTTTGGGTCCTCTTTTGGCTCTTCTCCGTTCCTGGCATAGGCGTCCAATTGCTCAAACTGCATCTCCACCCGGCCCATCAGATCTTCCAGATCCGGACGGATGTCCCAGCGGAACGTCCCGGTGGCGGCTTTCACAATAGAGGCCAGGGCGGTCAGGGTGCGGTGGTTCCGGGTAAAGATCTCCACAAGGTTCATCAATTCCTGGCGCTGGGCCGCCCGCAGTCCCGGTTCTATGGCGGCGTCGGCGCACTTTTCAGCACAGGCATCCAGCTGGGTCCTGGCCGCAAGCCGGCCGGACAGCAAATTGGCCGAATCCGGGTCCTCATTAAAATAGGCCTGGCAAAGGGCCTGAAAATGGTGGTGCTGGGCCGAAATAAGATCCCCCATGGCTTCCCGAAGATTTTTCCTGGCAAAATTGGGCCAGACCAGAAAAGAGGCGGCCAGGCCGATGCCAATACCCAAAAATGTGTCCAGGAGCCGCTCGGCACCGCTTTGCCAGGCATGGGGAAAGGCCGCACTCAACACCAGCACCAAATCCGCTGTAAGAAAAATAGTAAAGGCCAGATAGTGCCGGCCTTTAAAGTAAAACATAAAAAACAGCAGAACCAAGGCCAATCCGGCCACCCCGGCCGCGGGCAAGGGGATATAGGCCAGACCCACCCCTGCCACAGCCCCGACCAGGGTGCCGGCCATGCGCTTCCAGCTGATCTGCAGGGTGCCGCCCAGAGAGGGCCGCATGACCACAAGCACGGTGATAGGAACCCATAAGGCATGGGACAGCCCCAGGTCCTGAACCATGGCAACCGCCGCCGTAATGGCGATGGCCGCCCGCAGGGCATGGCGGAACATCGGAGAGGAAAGCTTCAGTTCCGAAAAACGGTTGCCCATGGGGTTAAGGCCCATTGACCGTCCCCTTTAAGCGAAATCTGTTTTCAGCCAGGGACATCATGTCCTTGAGCCCCTGCACCACGTTCTTCAACTCGGATACCGCCCCCCAGGCCGCCATGAACTGCCCCTGGGAGTCTTGCCCCTGCCGGTAACCCTTCATCTCCACCAGGGTATCCTGAATCTGTTCAACCGCTGCGAACAAGTCATTGAAATCCGGCCGGGAATAGGTGCCGGCCTTCATATCGGCAAAGGCGTCAAAGGCCTTTCCAATATCCCAGGCCCCCGAATAAAAGGCCTCTTTGAGATCGTAAAAATCCTCCCGGCCATCCCCGAAACCAATATGACCGAACACCCCCACCAGGGACTCGTAGAGCCGTATCATGCCGAAGTAGAACAGCCCTGCGCCGCCGGATGCAGCACTGCCCTTTAAGGGGTCAATGTTGAAACTCTCCATAAAGGTCCGGTAACGGCGGATAGAGGCAATGGCCTCGGCGCTCAGGTAGTCCAGGGCCTCATCCGTCACCCTGGGATTTTTGACCCGGGCACAGAGGCCGTCCAAAAAGGTCCCCATGTCCTCCACGGCCAGCCTGGCAGATTTCAGCAGAACCCGCTCCGGGTCAAAGGGCCAAAGGTAAAAATTAACAAAAAAGGACAGCAGCCCCCCTCCGGCAATCCAGGCCGAACGCATCAGGGCCGGAGCAACGGGTGCCGGATCAAAAAAAGAGATCAGGGAGACCACAAGACAGCCAATGCCCAGAATCGAGGCAGACACCCCCAACCCCCCTAAAAAAAAACAGGCAAAGGCCAGAATAAACACCAGGATCAGCCCCCAATAGCCCGCACCACCGGCAACACCAGCAACAGGCACGGCCACACAGACCATGCCCAGAAGGACAAGGCCGTACATCTTGCGCCGGCCAAAGGTGCTGCCCGTGCGAAACATCACCGAGCACAGCGCCCCCACCATCCACCAGAAAAGGGCCGGGCCATGAATCGGCAGGGCCAGCCCCACCCCCAGGGCAGCCAGGCAGCAGACCGTTGCCTTTGCCGCATATTTTGAGATGAACAGCCCCGGATCCACCGGACGGATGAATTTGAGGTACACCCTGTTTAAGGCTTTTGGCATTGCGTCCTAATAATGCGGCGGGGGATCATTGGCCGGCCCTGCCCCGGCATCTTTCATAAGATCATCCAGGAGCCCTGCCAGCTTTTGATACCTTTTTTCTAAGGTTTCAATGGTCTGCTCCTGGCCAAGGACCACGTCGTTCAAATCCTTGATGATTTTTTCCTGAAAGGCCAGTTTGGTCTCGATTTCTATCAGACGGTCTTTTTCCAAATTCAAATCCTCTGTATATTGGGTTAAGCTCGTATTTTAAACCATGGCAGACAGGGGCGCAAGCACCCAACCCGATCCTGATCCACTGTGACACCCAAAAACGCCTGGCCTATTTAATTTTAGCGATATTGTCTTTCATGATCGTGCAGGTCTGATGAAAAAGGGCCTGCTCTTCGTCGGTCAGGTTCAGGTCAATGATCTGCTCAACCCCGTCTTTGCCCAGGACACAGGGAACGCTGACAAAGAGCCCCGCCTCTCCGTAATGGCCGTCGATAAGGGTGGAGGCCGGAAAAATCTGCTTTTCATCGTGAAAGATGCAACTGATCATCCGGGCGGCCGTGGATGCAATGCCGTACTCTGTGGCCCCTTTGCCTTCAAGGGTGACCCAGCCGGCTTTGGCCACTTCCGCGCTCAATTTTTCCTTTTCCAAGGTAAAGCGTTCAGGGGCTTGCCTTTCCAACTGACTAAGGGGCTTTCCCCCAAAGCCAACGCTGGACCAGGCCGTAAACTGGCTGTTCCCGTGCTCACCCAGTTGATAGGCAGTGATGGATTTATGGTCAAATCCGGTCTCCCGGGCCAGCACCGCCTTGAGACGGGAGGTGTCCAGCCCAGTGCCCGTACCCAGGACCTGGTTTTTGGCAAGGCCGGACAATTGCCACACCTGGTGGGCAATGATATCGCAGGGATTGGTGATGCTCAGCCAGATCCCGTTGAACCCGCTCTTCTCGAGCACCGGAACAAAGGTGCGGATCATCTCCATGCTGGTCTGAAGCTCGTTGAGCCGGTCTCCGCCAAAATCAATGGTGCCCACGCAGTTGACGATGATGTCGCAGTCTGCCAGGTCCTTGTATTCACAATGATACACCTGAACACGATGGGGCATATAGCAGACCGCATCGATCAGGTCCTGGCGTTCGCTGACCACTTTCTGCCTGTTGATGTCACACAGATAAAGGGCGTCGCAGATTCCCTGCTGAGCCAGGCTATAAGCCACATGGGCCCCGACATGGCCGACACCGACAATGCCGACCGTTCTCATTGAAATAGACATATGCTTCCTTATTATTATTTAGGTCCAGACAAAAAAACAAAGCTTACCAGATTCATAGATGAAACAACACCCTGGAAACAACTTCTCAGCCGGGAGCTTCAGGTTCCACCAGCAGGGAATCTTCCTGTTAGATTCTTGTTAAATCTTTCCTGGCAGCGGCATCAAGCCCTATGGCTGATAAAATTTTTATGCATGAACTGAAACCTGCCCTGCCTTGTATATTGCTGAATCCCCCCTGAATCTGGTATGATTTGTGTATGAAGACACAATACGACCTTGCCTATTCCAGCTGTCCCAATGACACCTTTATCTTTAAGGCCATTGCCAAAGGACTCATTCCCTGTCCGGACATAAACTTTAATATTGTACTAAAAGATGTGGAGACCCTGAACCAGCATGCCGCCGCAGGGATCTACCCCATCACCAAACTCAGCGTTGCCGCTTTCGGAAACCTTTTGGACAAATACGCATTGCTGCGGACCGGGGCAGCCCTGGGAAAGGGATGCGGGCCTTTGCTCATCTCCCTGCCCGGGCGGCAGCCCCAGGACAGCCAGGCCCCTGTGATTGCCGTGCCAGGCATGGGCACCACCGCCTGCCACCTGTTTCAATTCTACATGGCTGACCGGTTTCCCGGTATTACCCCGGAGATCCGGCCCATGCCCTTTGAGACCGTGATGCCGGCGGTGATTCAAAAAGAGGCGGATTTCGGGGTCATCATCCACGAAGGCCGCTTCGTCTTCCAGACCATGAACCTTGCCATGACAGCGGACCTGGGCCAGTGGTGGGAAGAAAAGACCGGACTGCCCATCCCTTTAGGATGCATTGCGATCCGACGGGATCTGGGCCAGGACGCGGCCTGCCGCATCCAGGCCCTCATCGGCCGTTCCATTGATCATGCCGTTGCCCATCCCGACCTGGGGGCTGACTATATCCGGGCCCATGCCCAGGAACTTGCCGAAGATGTCATCCGTCAGCACATCAGCCTATACGTGAATGACTATTCAAAGGACATCGGTGACCAAGGGACCCTGGCCGTGACCACCTTTTTTGACCATGCCCGGAAGGCAGGGCTCATGGCCCCGGCCGACCATCCCCTGTTTGCCTGCTGATATGAACGGCATGCCTGATCTCCCCACAGCTTTTATTGATAGGATCTTCAGGACCATCAAGGATTACGACATGATCCAGCCCGGATCCAGAGTCCTCGTGGGATTTTCAGGGGGTCCGGACTCCACGGCCCTGGCCCGGGTCCTTATGGCCCTGGCCCCCCGTCTTGATCTGACCCTGGGCCTGGCCCATCTCAACCACGGTCTGCGGGGGCAAAGCGCAAACAAAGATCAAGCCGTTGCCCAGGCATTTGCAACGGCCAACGGTCTTGAGCTGCACCTGGCCCATGTGGATGTCAGGGCCCTGGCAAAACAGAAGAAAACATCCCTTGAAGCAGCCGGCAGAACGGCCAGGTATGCTTTTTTTTCACAGCGCTGCAAGCAAAGAGAATACAGCTGCATTGCCCTGGGTCACCACCGGGACGACCATACGGAACAAATACTTCTCAACCTGCTCCGGGGCACCGGGCCCGCCGGCCTCAAAGGCATCCCGCCAAAACGGGAAGGCGGTATTATCCGCCCCTTGATCCAGGTCTCCAAATCCGATATCCTGGCCTATCTTGAGGCCCTGGACCAGCCCTTTGCCGTTGATGACTCCAACACGGACACCGCCTTTCTCAGAAACCGGGTCCGCCACCGGCTCATCCCGTTTCTGGAAGAGGCATTCAACCCGGATATCCGGACTGGCCTGGACCGGCTCAGCCGGATCATGGCCCTGGAGGACGACTTTTTAGAGAGACAGGCCGAACAGGCCTTTGAAGCCGCCGTATCCCACCGGGTCCCGGGAGAGATCACCCTGGCAGTCCAGGCCCTGACCCAAAGCCATCCGGCCCTGGCCGGGCGCATGGTCAGACAGGCCATCGCCCATGTCAAAGGAGACCTGAAACGGATCACCCGGAGGCATGTGACCGACGCCCTTGACCTGGCCGGGGCCTCTGAGCCCGGAAAACACATTGACCTGCCCGGGCAGGTCCGGGCGTATCACCTGCGAGGGGCAATCTGCTTTAAAAAAGAAACCCTGCCCCTGAGGACATTGGGACAAAGGGAAAAAGACCCTGATACCAAGGATCACCAGCCCTGATCCCGGGCAGGTCCCGGGAAAAACTTTTCCTTGTATAATCCTGTTTTGTGTTTATATATAGTTAAGTTTATCAGGAGCTATTAATCCAAAGAGAGGAAAAACATTGAATCAATTTTACAAGAACATCTCATTGTGGCTGGTCATCGTGCTCATGATGGTAATGCTCTATAATATCTTCAACCAGCAGCAAGCCGGCCAGCCAGACATCGGATACTCAGAGTTTCTCTCCCTTGTGGAAGACGGCCAGATTCAGAGCGTGATGATCCAGGGCCGGGACCTTTATATTACCGATGCCTCCGGTGCCCGGTACAGAAGCTTTGCCCCGGATGACGGGGATCTCATCCAGATGCTCCGGGCCAACGGGGTGGCCATCAAGGCCAAACCTCCGGCAGAATCCTCATGGTTCATGTCCCTGGTGGTCTCCTGGCTGCCCATGATTGTCCTCATCGGGGTGTGGATCTTCTTTATGCGCCAGATGCAGGGCGGAGGCGGGGGCGGCAAGGCCATGTCCTTCGGCAAAAGCCGGGCCCGGCTCATGGATGACAAAAAGGAAAAGGTCACCTTTGCCAATGTCCAGGGCATTGACGAGGCCAAAGAAGAACTCACAGAGGTGGTGGACTTTTTAAAAAATCCCTCTAAATACACCCAGCTGGGCGGCAGGATTCCCAAAGGCGTGCTTTTGGTCGGCAGTCCCGGTACCGGTAAAACCCTTCTTTCCCGGGCCGTGGCCGGAGAGGCTGGCGTGCCCTTCTTTACCATCTCAGGTTCCGACTTTGTGGAAATGTTTGTGGGCGTCGGCGCCTCCAGGGTCAGGGATCTGTTTGCCCAGGGCAAGAAAAATGCTCCCTGTATCATATTTATCGACGAGATTGACGCCGTAGGCCGCCAGCGGGGCGCCGGCCTGGGCGGTGGACACGACGAGCGGGAACAGACCCTGAACCAGCTTCTGGTGGAGATGGACGGATTTGAGGCCAACGAGGGGGTCATTCTCATGGCCGCCACCAACCGGGCCGATGTCCTGGATCCGGCCCTGCTGAGACCGGGCCGCTTTGACCGCCAGGTCATGGTGGATATGCCGGACATCAAGGGCCGGGAAGGCATCCTGAGGGTGCACATGAAAAAAAGTCCCCTGTCCAAAGATGTGGATCCGGTGATCCTGGCCAGGGGCACCCCGGGATTTTCCGGGGCAGACCTGGAAAACCTCTGCAACGAAGCCGCCCTTCTGGCAGCCAAGCGGAACCGTGAAAAACTGGCCATGCAGGACTTTGAAGATGCCAAAGACAAAGTATACATGGGTCTGGAAAGAAAATCCAAAGTCATCAAGGAAGAGGAAAAAAAGACCACAGCCTACCACGAGGGCGGCCATGCCCTGGTGGCAAGGTTTTTGCCCGGCACCGACGCCGTGAACAAGATCACCATCATCCCCAGGGGACGGGCCGCCGGTGTTACCTGGTTTTTGCCCGAAGAGGGGGATTTCAAATACAAGGATCAGCTTGAAAACGAACTGGCCATTGCCTTTGGCGGCCGGGTGGCTGAAGAGATCATCTTCAATCGGATCTCTACCGGGGCCTCCAACGATATCAAGCAGGCCACCCAGCTGGCCAACCGTATGATCCGCTCTTTTGGCATGAGCGACAACCTGGCGCCTGTCTCCTATGAGGACCATGACGACAATATCTTCATCGGCCGGGAGATGACCCAGGCCAAGACATACTCCGAAGCCACGGCCCAGAAGATCGATGCTGAAGTGGCTGCCGTGGTTGACCGGTCATACCAGAAAGCCAAAACCATTCTGAAGGACAACATTGACATCCTCCACGCCCTCACCGATCTTCTCATGGAAGAGGAGACTGTCATGGGACCGGGCCTGGATGACCTCATTGCCAAGATGCGGCCCGACTTCGACTTCCACGGCCGCCGGAACATCCCCATTGAACAGGATTCCCAAGAAGACGAAGCAGCGGAGGCAGACGCCCCGGAAGAAAAAGACACCCCGGATGCTGTTGATGCCGAAGATACAGATAAGACAGATGAGGCCACCCCGGAGGATAAGGATTAGGCACCCAATGACCTCTTTCACCCTGAATTTCGGCCGGTTCTCCCTGGAACTTGGATCCCGTGCCTGCATCATGGGCATCCTCAACACCACGCCGGACTCGTTTTCAGACGGGGGCAGGTTCAACACCCTGGATGCTGCCCTGGCCCACGGCCGGGACCTGGTGGCTGCCGGCGCAGGCATTTTGGACATTGGCGGAGAGTCTACCCGCCCCTTTTCACAGCCTGTGCCCGAGCAGGAAGAACTGGATCGGACCATTCCGGTCATCGAGGCCCTGGCCGCAAGGGTTGAGGTGCCCATCTCCATTGACACGGTCAAAGCAAGAGTGGCCCGGGAGGCTTTGAAGGCCGGGGCATCCATCATCAACGATGTCTCGGCCTTTGAGATGGACCCGGCCATGGCCGGGGTGGCTGCCGAATCCGGGGCACCGGTTATCCTCATGCACATGAAGGGGACCCCGGAGACCATGCAGACCAATCCCAGGTATGACGATCTCATGGGAGAAATTACGGATTATCTTCTGGCCCGGGCAGCCCTGGCCCTGAAAATGGGAATCTCAAAGGACCGGATCATCCTGGATCCAGGCATTGGATTCGGCAAAACCCTAGACCACAACCTGGTCCTGATCCATAAGTTGTCACAGCTGCTGGATTTGGGATATCCCGTGCTCATGGGGCCTTCAAGAAAATCCTTTATCCAAACCCTGCTCACCGATCCCCCAGAAAAAAAAGTCAGCCCCGGGGACGTCAGAACCGAAACCGGGACCCTGGCCGCTGTGGGGGCCTGCCTCATGAACGGGGCCCATATCGTCCGGGTTCATGATGTGGCCACCGTATCTGCCTTCACCCGGGTCATTGATGCGATCAGGAATGCCTGACCGCCTGACAGCCAGGGCCCTGGTCATTCTGGGCCTTTTGTTTCTCTTTCTTCCCAGCTGCACACGGGATCCTGTGGAAACCGACCTCCTTTTGCCGGTGGATTTCTCCAATGTGCCTGACGATATGGTGCTCACCGCCTTTCACACAGACAAGATCGAAATCCGGATACGGGGAAATCCCAAACACATCACCCTGCTCCATGACAAACACATCACCTATCCTGCAGACCTGTATACGGATCTGGAGTTTGATCCGGCAGGGGATTCGGACAGCATTGAAACAGGCACCTATCTATTGCCCGTGGACAGGAACCGTATTCCCCTGGATCCTGGGGTCACGATTCTGGAGATCACCCCCTCTTTTCTAAGCGTCCGGCTGGAGAAAAAAATCACCCGGGCCTTTAAAGTCAGTGTTCCCTATGCAGGAAAGCCGGCCAAAGGCCACCTGGCCATGGCCCCGGCCCTTGAGCCCTCTGTCGTTGACCTGACCGGGGCCCAGTCCCTGATCCAGGGACTGGACACCCTGAAAACAAAGCCTGTGGATCTTTCCGGAGCCAGTGAAACCTTTAAGAAAGAGGTGCCCCTGGACCTTGAAAATCCCCTGCTGTTTTCCCCGACCCAGGCCATGTTCATCGTCACGGTTCCCATCCAGCCTGAAATGGGAGAGCGGACCATTGAAGACCTTCCCATCCAGCTGAACAATGCCAAAGGAAGAGCAACAATCAAGCCAAAACGGCTCTCAATTGTCGTCAAAGGACCTGTGGACATCCTGGGCAGCAAGGGCCTGACCGATACCATCCATGCCTTCATGGACCTTACCGGACTTTCCCCGGGGATCCATGCCCGGCATGCCTATATTGATCTTCCCGTGGATCTGGTCATGACCGGGGCCTCTCCCCAGGTCTTTACCGTTAAAATAGAATAAACTCTCATCCCAAAGGAGAACGTCATGCTGCTGGTCATAGATGTGGGCAATACCAACACCGTCATCGGGGTTTATGAAAATGATGTACTCAAAGAAGACTGGCGGATCAGCACGGTCCGGGAAAACACGGCCGATGAGTTCAACATCCTTGCCCGGGCCCTGTTTGCGGACCGGGGGATTGATCTTGGCTTGATTACCCGTACGGTGATCTCTTCGGTGGTCCCCTCCGCAGTTGGGATTCTCAATGCCTTTTGCCAGCGGTATCTCAAGCTGACCCCCCTGTGGATCGAGCCTTCTAGGGTGAAAAAACTGATGCCCATTCTCTATGCCAACCCCAACGAGGTGGGCGCAGACCGTATCGTCAACGCCGTGGCTGCCTATGACGCTTATAAGTCGGCCCTGATCATCATTGATTTTGGTACGGCCACCACCTTTGACGCCATCACTGCCAAGGGGGAATACCTGGGCGGTGCCATCTGCCCCGGGATGATGATTTCCTCGGAGGCCCTTTTCAGACGGGCCTCCCGCCTGCCAAGGGTAGAGATTTTCAAGGCCCCGGAAAAGGTCATTGGAGACGATACCATTGAAAGCATCAAATCCGGAATCATCTACGGAAACGCGGCCATGGTAGACGGCATGGTGGCCCGCATGGCCAAAGAGATGGCAGCCACACCCAAAATTGTCGCCACCGGTGGTCTGGCCCCTCTCATCGCAGACGTCTCCCACACCATTGACGTGGTGGACCAGTCCCTTACCCTCAACGGCCTGAAAATCATCAGCCAGGCCCTGTAGCAAAGACACCGGCCATGCCGGCCATCCCTGATAGACAAATCCATCTCACTGGTCTGAAGCCACCACTTTGAATGCCACCATATCCGCGTTTCCATCCCCGTCGGAAACGGCCAGCTGATGGCGCCCCGGTTCCGGCATGGGCATGGCCGTATCCCGGTCCAGGGCCCTGCGGTTGAGAAACCAGTACAGCCGGCCCCGCCCCCCGATGGCCCGAAGCGGCACCATAACATGGCCGCGGTCCCCGGGCTGGCGGCGGAGAATACTGCCATCTGCCACAGAAACGATCCGGATACCCGGCATTACCGGCGGGGCAAGGTTTGGGCAACGGGCAGAAGGAGCAGGCATCCGTTGGGCCCGTTGCCAGGCTTTGGGGATATACGGTTCCGCCTGCCAGGGCCAGAATGCAAAGGTCCGCTGTCTTGTACCGCCGCACAGAGAAGAGGCCCTGAGCCCTCTGGCATCCAGCCGGAAGGTCTGAATCAGGGGAGCGGCCAGGCCCTGGCTATTGGTCATTGTCAGGGGAACCTGGTGATCCAGTATCCAGGCCTTGTGCTGCCGTACACAGGCCCCCTTCGGCAGGGCACCCCGTTTCTCAAGCTGATTTCTGGACAGACCCGACGGCCAGCATATCTCTGCCTGGGTTATTGATGCCGGTGCAGTCCCCGGTCCGGGCCCCCGGTCCAGTCCCTCAAGGATGATGGCCAGCAGGGGAACCGCAGTGACCGCTCCGTACTGGCCCGGGGACGGGGAGCCGTCCGGCCGGCCAATCCACACCCCGGCCAGATAATGGCCTTTCAGCCCCAATGCCCAGGCATCTCTGAAACCGTAGGAGGTACCGGTCTTCCAGGCCACGGGCCAGTCTCCACAGAGCCGGGCGACCCCCGCCTGCCCCGGAAAGGGTCTGGAAAGGATTTTACGGATGATATAGGCGGCCCCGGGACTCATGAGATACCGATCCGACAGGGGCTCGGCCGGTGTCAGCCGGGGGCGTGCCCCCATTCCCCGCCTGGCCAGGGCCGCATACAGGGTGACCAGGGATTCCATGTCTGTGCCCACCCCGCCCAGGGCCATGGACAGATTGGGCCGGCCGGCAAATCTGAACATGGCGCCGGCATGCCTGAGGCGATCGTGGCAATTGCCCGGGCCCAGCTGCTCGAGGATCTGGACCGCCGGCAGGTTCAGGCTCTTTCTCAGGGCCTGCTCAACAGTGACAGGCCCCTGGAATCCTCCGGTAAAATTTCCCGGATCGTAGGACTTTCCGATCCTCGGGGTATCCAGCAGCATAGAGTGGGAATGGATCAGGCCCTCATCCAGGGCCAGGCCGTAAATAAAAGGCTTGAGGGTGGAGCCCGGGGACCGGAAGGCCTGGATCATATCCACATGCCCCTGGCCAAGCCGGGAAAAAAAATTGGCCGACCCCGCATAAGCCCGCACCGCCATGGTCCGGGTATCCACCACCATCACGGCCCCGGACTGGCCGGGGGCCAGCCCGGCTGCATACCCTTGGAGAACATGGGCCACATGGCGCTGGAGATCTGCGTCTATAAAGGTGGGGATCACAAAGGTGCCGGGGTGTTGTTGTTTCAGACGCCGGGCCGCCAGGGGCGCAGTCATGGGAGAGGGAAACCGAAAGGGTACCACCGGCTCCTGCCGGGCCAGGGCCACAGTCTCTTCCTGCCAGATGCCGAACCGGACCAGCCGGTCCAGAACCTTGTCCCTGGCTTCTGCCGCCCGCTTTGGATGGCGATCCGGACGGTACCGGCTCGGGGCCTGGGGCAGCACGGCCAGCAAGGCGGCCTCGGCATGGGTAAGATCGTCGGCATCCTTGCCCAGCCAGGTATGAGCCGCTGCCCGGACCCCCTGGATATTGGCCCCGAATGGGGCGTGGGTAAGATAGAGGCCCAGGATCTCGGCCTTGGACAGACAGGCCTCCAATTGAAGGGCCCTGAGAATCTGCCCCATCTTTTTGACCAGGGGATGATGGTGAACTTGTGGCCGGAAAAGGATCCTGGCCACCTGCATTGTTATGGTTGAGCCGCCGGAGACCACCCGGCCGTTCACCGCGTTCTGAAAGGCTGCCCGGGCCAGGGCCAGGGGATTGACCCCGAAATGATAATGAAACCACCGGTCCTCGTAGGTCAGCAGGGCCTCAAGGTAGAGGGGAGAGACCTGATCCGGCCGGGCCGGGAACCGCCAGACCCCTCTGGCATCGGCAAAGGCCCGCAGGGGAAGGCCGGCTTTGTCCACCACCACGCAGGCCCCGTCTTTCCGGGTCAGGACCGGGGCAAAGAGCAGGTTCAGCACCAGAAGCAGGCCGGCCACATGCAGAATCAGGGCCGCACCTGCCCAGGACCCGGTCTTGATCAGCACGGCCATGCCTAGTCCGGGACAACCACTGTCATCCGATCCAGGGTCTGCCCCACACTCCGGATATAGGGCCGGTACATATCCTCAGCCACCGGGGCCGGCACCCGAAACGCTCCGGGGCTCACCACCCGTGCCCCGTAGAACACCCTCACCTCCTGACCGGCCCGAAGCGCCAGTGCCGCGGCAAAGCGGTCGTCCCGAAATTCTCTGTGGGAAATGACAAATTGCCCCTGCCAGTCCCTTACCCGCTTTTTATCCACCAGGATATCGTCGATGACAAAGGCCCCGGATACATTGGGGTCTTCCACCTCAACCCCGGCCGGGATCATGTCCACCACCAGGGCGTTGGGCATCCGCTTTTTCGGGGTGATTTTCAGCTCCACCAGATACCGGTCACCCGAGGTGGCCCGGGACATGTCCAAAGGCGTGCCGTTGATATCCAGAAACCGTCGAAAGATCTTTACTCCGTGGTTTTGGGCAACCGGTTTTGTGTTGGGATACCCGGACAAAATAACATGGGCGTAAAGATCGGCAGTTCCGGTGTTTTTAACGGCAAATCCGCCGGCAGCCGCTCCCCGGACGAACATGGCCTGTCCGGTTGTACGGCCGGCCATAAAGGATTTGCGGCTGCCCACGGCAAGCTGTGCCTGCCAGGGGGGCCCTTGCGCCTTTCGCCTGGCAAATCCCGCCATGACCAAGGCGTTGCGCTCCTGGGTCGAAAGCCACTCCCGGCGGGTCAGTTCAGTGTTGAGTTCATGGATAAACAGGGCCTGATTTTTATAGGCCGGGGAATAGGTGGCCAATAAATAATAGGCCATGGCATAATCCCGGACATCTGACCCGTAATCCCCGATACGCTTTTCGTCCCGGGCAACAGCCATGGCCCGGTCAAAGGCTTTTGATGCGGTATGGCTGTCCCCGGCCAGGGTCAGGGCGGTGCCGGCCTGGACAAATGCCAGGGATCCCCTGGCATACTTCTCCACGTAGGCGGCCACGGACCGGGCATCTCCCAGGGTCAGGGACTGAAGCTTTGCCAGGACAAAGGCGGCATAGGCCCGGACCGCCGCGCGATAGGCCTGGGGTGTCACATACCCCGGGTAGGGAATCCGGCTGGGCTGGCGGACATAGACCATCATCCGCTTTACAGCCTTTTCTACCGCAGTTTTTGGCACCTGGAACCCGGCCCCGTGGGCCAGGATAAAAAAATGGCAGGCATAGGCGCTCAGCCAGGCACTTTCCGGGCTTGAACTGTCCCAGAGTCCAAAGCCGCCGGAACTTTTCTGCTTTTCCAGCAGGCGCTGGATGCCGGTATCGATCTTTCCGGCGGTCTCTTCCCGGGTCCCGGAAGAGACGCCGAGATCTGCCATATCCTCTTGGGTCAGCAGCACATGGGGAAAAAGACCGGACAGGGTCTGCTCCAGACAGCCGTAGGGATAGGCAAAGAGCCGGGCCATATGATCTGCCAGGTTGATGGGCGGTGCAGCCCCCAGACTGACGGAAATGCCGATGGTATTGGAAACCAGATTATCCAGATCGGACGGGTCCGGGGCAAAGGTCTGGCCCGGGGCAATGGCCTGTCGATAGATCCGGGTGACAGCAGGATACGGGGGCCGGGTTTCCAAAAACCAGGACCGATCGACACGTCTTTTTGCCATCTGGCCTGTGTCCGGGTCCATGGCTTTGAGCCCTGAAATCCGGCAGGACAGGGTGGCCCGGCCCGGAGAATTGCCCGCGGTCAGGGGCAGGTGCACGGTCTGTTTTTGTTTGGGGTCCAGGTCCAGAAAAACAGGGGATTGGGTGTCAATTGCCACTACACCGGTGGCTGACGGGGCAAGGGCCAGGTGCTGGGGATCCTCTGTGAGATTGTGGATCTCCACAGCCATCTGGCTGCGGTCTCCGAAGGCCAGGAACCTGGGCATCACCGCCTGAATCACCAGGGGCGAGGCCAGAATCATCTCCTTTTCTGCCGAGCCAAATGCCCTGTCTGTATGGGCCACAGCCATGAGGCGGACACTGCCGTCAAACTCAGGAAGATCAAGCTGGAAAAAGGCCTGCCCCCGGCCGTTGGTTTGCACCGCCCCGTGCTGGATAGACAGGATGCGGACATCTGTGGCCGGCCGGTCCCCGCCCCGGTTCAGCACCGGGGCATCCCCACCGAACCGCTGGCGGGCATATCCCCCGTCATTGGCCTGGATAAGCTTCTGGTAAACATCCTGCAGATCCGGGGAGTAGGCGCGTTCCTGGAAAAAAAATCCAAAAGGAGAGGGGGTTTTAAATCCCGTCAGATTCAAAATGCCCATATCCACAGCAGCCAGGGTGACCCAGGCCTCTTCAGGCACCTGGCCCGATGCGGTTTTCAGCGCAACCGGAACCGTCAGGGTCCGGCCCGGTTCGGTCCTCTCCGGGGCATCAATGGTCAGGTCCAACTGCCGGTCCCCGCGGTCCAGGGGCAGGGGCACAAGCCCCACTGACCGCTTGGGCAGGTCATGGGTTTTGCCTTGCCCCGGGCGGATCACCAGGGCCGACACATAGAGGTCGTGGCGCTGCCATTCCGGCAGGATGCTGATATCAACCCCCTTTCCCTCGGGCGGCAGGGTTATGGGCAAAGTCAACAGGTTTTGCTTGCCGTCCACAAAGAGGTATCCTACTCCCCCTTCCGGGGCCTTTACCGTGACCCGGGCCGTATCCCCGCCGCTGTAGGCCGGTTTGTCCAGGGTAATGTCCACCCGGTCCGGCCGATTCATCTCCCCCTGGCCCCGGTCTGTTGGCCGCCACCCGGCCCAGATGCTGTAAGCCGAAGCCAGGCCGGTTTCAGGGTTTCTGATTTCCAGCCGATAGCCGCCCCGCTCTACCGGGACATCAACCGTGGCGGTCTTTCCCGCGGGGATGTCCAGGGTAAAGCGGTCCACCGGGTAGAAGCTGCTGCTGGATCCCCACTGCCACGCCCCGTTTTTATACTCCCAATAATAGGCCCGGTGCTCCCGGATTACCACTGCCTCAAGGCCTGTTGCAGCCAGGCGGTTTCCCGCAGCATCCACCGCCATCACCTCAAACCGGGCCAGGCTGTCCTTGGGCACCTGGCCGGGGTCCTTGCCTGACAGGCTGCGGATACCCACCAGGGTCTGGCCCGGCCAGACCTGCCAGGACCAGTTGCGGACCACGGGCCGCCCCCCGGAATCGTACAGGCTGACATTGGCTGTGACCCAGTGGGGCGAGGTGATCTTTCGCCATTGATTTTCTATGGCAAGGGCGGCATTACCCGTTGGATCCAGCCGGACGTCGTCAGTGGTAAAAGAGGTGTTGAGCAGGTCTGTTTCAGCACCGAATTCGTATCCGGGCCACTTGTCCTTGAACAGCTGCCTGGCCGGTTTGACATGGACCCGGGCATCGGCCCGGACCCCTGCGGCCGGAGCGCCGTAGAGAAAATCCCCCTTCAGGGCCACGGACAGTTCCGCCCCGGGATCGCAAAGGATCTCATCGCCGCCAGCAAGGCTCAGGGCCATGCGCTCGGGCAGGAACTCGGCCACCACAAAGGCATAGGGGGCCAGCTGACCTGCGCCATGGGTCAGCTCCACCCGCCACTTGCCCGTCAGGGCGTTGGCCGGCAGGCTGAAAGCATGGTGGTAATGGGCCTGGGGCCCGGGGTTCCAGACAAACTCCCGGACCATCCTGCCGTCGGGCTGGATCACTTTGGCCTGGATGGGCAGCCCCGGGGTGTTTCCCCCGTCCTGATTCCGGAGCAAGCCCTCCATCACCACGGTTTCCCCGGGCCGATAGATATCCCTGGGGCCGTAGACAAAGAGATCCACCGGCCGGAACGGGGCCTTGCCGGTCTTGAATTCCGACAGATCCAGATCCGGCACATCCATGGGCATCAGGGTGATATGGGACCCTTTGACCACATGAACAAGACAAAGGTCTTCAAAGGTGCCCCTGGCAACGGCCTGGCCCGTTTCATCGGTGGTTTCGGAAAACAGCACTTTTCCCTTTTTGGTATACCCCGTGATCTTGGCCGCCGCCACCGGCGCAGCTGAAGACAGGCTCTGGGCAAAGAACCGGATGTCCCCCCCATAGACCCGGGCATGGATGCCCAGGTCTGATATGGTGAACCAGGTGGTGTTGTACCCGTATTCATATTGCCCCGCCCCCCGCAGCACGGCAAAGTAGACCCCCGGTGTTTTCAGGGCCTCAATATGGGTGATGGGAATGTTGACCTGGGTGCGCAAGTCCTTTGTGATGTCCAAATCCCACCGCCCCGAATATACCAGATCTGCTGCCCGGTTCAGGTCGTCGCTCTCATAGTAACGAAGATAGTCGTCGGACCAGAACTGATTTTTAAAGGCCAGGACCTTGTCCGGCCGGACCCTGAAAAAATCAATGTCTGCCTGGGCAATGTTCAGGCTGTCCACGGGCAGCCCCCGGCTCAGGTCTGAGGCCAGGATGAATCCCCGGCTGGAAAACATGAGCATGGGCTCGGCCGCCCGTGTCGTAACCTCATAGGTAACAGGATCGGCCAGGGTTTCACCGGAGGCGGCCCTCAGCCCTTTTTTAACCTCGATGTTGTAAACTGTTTTCGGCGTCACCTGGGAAAAGTAGACCACCTGGGGATCTTTGGCCAGAATCCAGGCCCCGTCCACAGCTTCTCCCTTTTCGGTCCGGATGGAAAAATAGGGGGCCAGGTTCTGCCGGGCATCCAGGGCTTTTGAAAAGGTCACGGCCACTGCATTTTCACCGTCCACGGTCTGCTGCCCGGCAAACCGGGCCTCAACCCCCTGGGCACCGGCATAAAAGGGTGACATGCATATCATGCCACAAAGACAAAGGGCCAGGTAAA
>Ga0102943_1000126_pt1 | contig 52788 bp, 39 predicted proteins | sample SalPonC_black_MG_FD_78174 | JGI IMG/M metagenome (GOLD analysis project Ga0102943, IMG submission 78174) | Salt pond soil microbial communities from South San Francisco under conditions of wetland restoration - Salt Pond MetaG... | ecosystem: Environmental > Aquatic > Marine > Intertidal zone >...
CCACATACGGACGGCTTCTTCTGCCATTTAACGCAACGTAACTCTCTACGTAAATTCCAGGATTTTCGATCCCCTTTTGTTGGTAGTGATCTTCGAGGTGATGTGCATACTCCAGGATGAAATCAGGTTGAGCCGCCATCTGTTTTTCCTGGAATCGGGTTAGAAACTCGGTGTTATCAACGTAGAAACTCTGACCCGATTCAGAATCTACAACTTTAAAATTGGCATACCCGGCTTTCTCCATGAGCATCACCCGCCACGAAAATCTGTAGCCCTCTTCGGTCCAAAATAGTTCACCGGGATAAAGCACATATCGAAAAGGAATCAGTAATTGAGCAACAAAAAACAGCGAGAGTAAACCGATAGTCGCTTTTCTTTTTAAAGTGCTGGAGAACAGGTAAGATTTCGCATTATCAAACCGCTCTTTCTGGATTTTGAAGAATCTTGAGATCCAATCCAAGATGGTATTGTGAAGTTTTGGACCAAAAAAGATCAGCGCACTCACTATCATGATGTACGGGAACATGCCGATTGGAAAGAGAACTCTTGTCATAGCATGAAAGACGACCACAAGGACGAATGCAAACAGGCGAGTTCGTCTCATCAGTAATAGAAATGGAATCGTGAGATCGTAGAGAGCTCCGGCCCATGAAAATGCATAATGAACCCATGTTTGCTGGAGAAGATCACCCAAAATTGGAAGTGAATAGTTTGCCGGCAGCCAGATCTGAAGAGGCATCGCTCGAAACAACCAGTCGGAATTCAGTTTCGCTAAACCGGCATAAAAGTAGACGATTCCCAAAAGTAATTTGACGGAATCGGTCGTCCAGGCGGGTACTTCTTGTGCTCTGAGGGACTCGTTTTTCCAGGCATCAACCGAATAATAAGCATGAGCAGGGAGGAAGATCATCAGAAAACTAAGAATACTGATGAAGTAGTAATGATTCAAATAGGTGGTTTTGTCCATCAGTTCGATGTAGGTAAAACTGAGGAAGAAAACAACGATTGCTACCCGGTATTTATACCCGATGGAAACGAATATGGCTGAGAGACCGCAAATGATGAAAATCAAATAGGTCCATTCACCAATCGGCTGAACCCATTCAAAACCATAGTATGAGAAAAAGAAATCCGGTTCGATATAGAGTTTATGGATCCACCCATTTGCGGCAAACCGGATGATGCTAATGAGCATTAAAATACCGAAAAAAATACGAAAGACAGCCAGTGGCGCCGCATTAGCTGTCTTTCTAAAATACTCTTGAATGGTGGATTCTATGCTCAAAACCTAATCACCGTCGGCATCTTGGTATGTTATATTTACGTTTAATGCCTGTACCATATCAACTTTCAATAAGACTACATTTTTCTGAAGTTCATCGTATGTTGCCAGCATTTGAGTGTTATCTGTTTCAACCTGCAAAGCAAAATTTGGATTGAGATTCTCTGCCTGGTTTCTTGCTGCCTCAAACTGATTATTAATCAACTCTGTGAGGTCTGCCCCCTCTTTCATTGTATTCAGATAATCAAGATACGAAGCTAAACTTTCACCCTGTTCCTGTGAGCCGAAATGTTTACCATTAAAGAAGTTCTGCGTGGCATCCAAGGCTTCCAAAAAAAGGTCTTTAGAAAATCCTTTGCTGTAATATGCCTCAATACGGTCAGGTAATGGAGTTGGAGAAAATACGCCAGCAGGGTTCCCAACCTTTCCTGCTCTCAAGACTTTTTCATAATAGTATATGTAATCGTTCACCATCATGTCGAGTGAAGCGTTCGCCCCATTACCAGTATTGCTAACAAACTCATCCCGATAGCCGGATTTCCAATAATTTAAAACCTGAACCGTTAAGTGGTTCATTCGGTCCACAAGGTCATTGAGATATTTTTTATATTCTTCTGCTTTTTCATCTACAGTATAATGCTCAAGAATCTCATCATCACTCTCCGCCAATCCATTCAGCAGATAGTCTAATGCAGGAAACCCCTGGGTATCTCTCAGTGAGGGTAGTGCTAAATTATAATCCCCAGTCTCAATATTTTTTTGGATCGTTTGATCGGGACTGGGACTATTTTGATTTGCACTCACCGGGTAGGTGTTTAAATACTCCCTAAGTTTAATGTCATTTTCCAATGGCATTCCAATTTCAAACATAGACACGTGTTGCCAGGCCAGATAACTCGATCTCCATGCCTGCCTGAAATTTTCAAGTGTTTGTTGATTTGGATTGGCTGTGAAGTTTTCACCGGCGGTCTTAAGTTCGCCAGTAGTTGTTGAAAAAGATTCGAATGCAGGTAGAATAATATTATCAGCCCAATTTACAAGAATCTCTTCGCGGTCGAAATCATCCGCATCTGGGCCTGAGGGATTATCATCCGTACATCCCCACAAAAGAATCAAACCCAATATGAAAACAAAACTGAATTTCCTCATGGTTTAGATAGTGTTTATGAATTAGAAAAACCGGCAACCCTTTCGAGTTGCCAGTTTTAGATGGTGAACAAAGTTTAGCTTGCAGCTTGCTCCAGGGTGAAATCAAATGCCTCGGTAATATCATTAGAGAGGGCATCGAGTGTTTCAGGTGTTACATCCCAAAGTCCATTCGGACCATCACCCAGTAGTTGATTTAAAAATCCCTCGACTTCCGCTTTGGTAAAATACGGGGAGTCGGTATTTGGTATCCTCGTAAACATAAGACTGTAAATAAATCCATAGCCTTCAGACAGATCGTGAAATGCTCCTCCATAATCCGGTGTTTCTTGATCGATTGCTGCTTTGGCCGTTTGCAGGTAATAAACCGCTCGAATACCAATAATTTTAGAAACTTCTTCTCGAATGATTTGTGCTTGTTCGTCTCGAACTTCATAATCTCCGGCAACGATGGCGGCCCTGCCCAGTTTAAATGCATTAAATACTTTCTCGCTTATTCCGGCAAAATCTTCATCACCTTCAACACGACCAAAATATTTATTTAGAAAAATATCATCATCACCAATGGTTGTCAGTGGATTGGCCTTGTTTTGTGCATTACCGAAAAGATAACCATAAGCCTCATCCCACTTATGTTCCATAGTTGTATAATTGGATCCCTCTGCAAGTACTCCGTCTGTATTATCTTGTCTATTTGTTCCGGCATCAAGTACAGAAACACTTAAGTAATTGTTAAGCATTTGGTCTGCAGTTAAGGCTCCGATCAATGATTTGTTAACAAGTTGATCATACTCCAGTCCGTGGGCGTTTACATACCGAGTAGATGATCCGTCGGCAATTTGTCCGGGAACTCCGGGCTCAGCCAGGGTATTTTGATTTGGAAATACTTCATCGACTTGTGCTTTCATCCATTCTTCAAATTGATCTTTTATTTCAGCACTTAAAGTGGTATTTGATGAGAAGTAATCTTCAGACGCCGCTACTTTGCTTTTAACGTTTTTTGTAGCATCATTTAGTTCGGTATTGGCATAGGGATCAGCATCGCCGCCATCTGCTGTTTGATTTCGATACATCTGTAAGAGCAGATCTTCTGTTGTGTTTTCAAAATCTGACATTGCCCCAAAGAGTTCAGCCCCCATCTGCAGCCGAGTGGTCTGACCGGTAAATGAAACAGTGGATTCACCATTTCGCGTAAACTCATAAGTAGCGGGTTCGTCGATGGTAGGGTCGTTATTACTGTCAGTAGAACAAGAGATAAAAGTTATTGGTAAAAGAACTGCGAACAGTAGTAATTTTTTCTGCATTTTCTTCGTTGGAATAGAGTAAGGTTAACTGTATTTATTTAGACTGATTCTAAGGTAAGGAGCAGAGAGAAATCACACAAGGTTTATGTAGAATAAATCTAAATTAAAATTAAAAGCGCTTCTATTTGGTGTTTTAGGGCTTATCAGGGATAGCCCTATACAAATTTAACCAGTGCTCTTCTATCATTATTTATACCAAACAGGCAATTTGAACCTATTGAATAATACAAATTCAAATATTCTCACCTCTGTTCATTTTGTTTTGGCCAGAGGTGAAATCATAACAAGAAATATTTCATCAAAAAAAGTCAAGATATGGATCTTTCAAAACATGACATCAATGTCAAAAACATTATCAGGAATCCTTCTCCTTCGCGATTTTATGAAGAGGCTATTAAACACGATCCCGGTTCAGCTATTACCAATAAGGGGGCTTTAGTTGTACGGTCAGGTGAAAGGACAGGAAGGAGCCCTGCAGATAAACGAGTTATTACGACTGAGGGAATCAAAGAGGATATTTGGTGGGGAGATATCAATATCCCGCTGGATGAACATACATTCGAGATCAATCATCAAAGAGCAACTGACTACCTGAATACAAGAGAACGGCTCTATGTTTTGGATGGTTTCGCCGGTTGGGATCCTGAATACCAGCTTAAAGTTCGCATCATTGCCGAAAGGCCGTACCATGGCTTATTTATGCAAAATATGCTGATTCGTCCTACAAAGGAACAATTAGATAATTTCGGTGAACCTGATTTTGTCATATACAACGCTGGGAAATTTCCTGCTAACAGATTTACCGAAGGTATGACATCCGATGCCAGTGTTGATGTTAACTTCGATCGTAAAGAAATGGTAATTTTAGGATCAGAGTACGCCGGGGAAATGAAAAAAGGCATTTTTACAGTTATGAACTACCTGATGCCCAAACAAAACGTCCTCTCGATGCACTGCTCTGCAAACGAAGGAGATTCACCGGAGGATGTAGCACTCTTTTTTGGCCTATCAGGAACCGGAAAAACAACCCTTTCGGCAGACAGCAGTCGAAAACTGATTGGAGATGACGAACACTGCTGGAGTGACAAAGGAGTCTTTAATATCGAAGGCGGATGCTATGCAAAAACCATCGACCTTTCTGAGGAGAAAGAACCTGAAATCTACAACGCTATAAAATTCGGTACAGTGCTGGAAAACGTAGTATACGATCCGGATACAAGAGAAGTAGATTACGAGGATACATCAATCACCGTTAATACAAGGGCTTCTTATCCGATTGATTATATTTCCAATGCAAAAATCCCTTGCGAAGCAGGTCATCCAAGAAATGTTATATTTCTGACCTATGATGCTTTTGGTGTTCTGCCTCCGGTAAGTAAACTCACACCGGAACAAGCCATGTATCACTTTATTAGTGGGTATACGGCCAAAGTTGCTGGGACTGAGGTTGGAGTTACTGAGCCTAAAGCGGCATTCTCTGCTTGTTTTGGGGCTGCATTCCTGGCCTGGCCACCTGCTAAGTATGCTGAGCTACTGGCTGATAAGATGCGTAAGCATAATGCCAAAGCATGGTTAGTAAATACCGGAATAACCGGTGGACCTTATGGTGAAGGAAACCGTATGGATCTGAAAAGTACACGGGCGATCATTAATGCCATCCATGGCGGAAAGCTCGATGATGTACCAACGCAAACAGACGAAGTATTCGGATTTGAAATACCAACCGAATGTCCAAATGTTGATTCTGAGATTCTTCTTCCAAGAAATACATGGAAAGATCCGGAAGCATACGACAAACAAGCCGTTAAACTTGGCGGACTGTTCAATGATAACTTCAAAAAGTACCAAGAGGAAAGTAGTCCTGAAATTATAGAAGCAGGACCTAACGTATAACCAGAATTGTTAATTTAGATTAGGGCATGGTTTAGGATAATTTCCTTAAATCATGCCCTTTTTTTTACAAGTACATATAACCATTATTTTCAAGATGCAGATATGTAATCTTTATCTCCTGATTTACCCCAAAGCCACATCCAAAACCATCATCACACAAAAACCAATCATGGTACCAAGTGTAGCCAAATCGGTATGACCGTGTTGCTGCGATTCGGGAATCAACTCCTCTACAACTACGAACATCATAGCGCCTGCTGCAAACGCCAACGCATAAGGTAATATTGGCTGCACCATCAAAACAGCGGCAGCACCAATTACAGCCGAGATCGGCTCAACTACACCTGAAAGCTGACCATAGTTAAAACTCTTGCCCATGCTTACACCTTCTCTTCTGAGAGGCACAGATACCGCAACTCCCTCGGGAAAATTTTGAATTCCAATTCCCAAAGCCAGTGCAATTGCACCAGCAACAGTTGCCGTACCTGTTGGGTCGATACCGCCAGCAGCTGCACCAAAAAGAACACCGACAGCCAAACCTTCCGGAATATTGTGTAGTGTAATTGCAAGAACCAAAAGCGTGGTACGCCTCCAGGTAGTTACAACACCCTCGGCTTCCTGTTTTGGTTGCCCCAAATGAAGGTGTGGTAAATATGCATCACAAATACGCAAGAAAACAGCCCCGGAAATAAATCCAATAACTGCCGGAATCCATGGGATATATCCCTGGCCTTCGGCCATATCAATAGAAGGAATAATGAGCGACCATACACTTGCGGCAATCATCACTCCTGCTGCAAAACCCAACATGGAATCGAGTAATTTATCACCCACATTTTTTGTAAAGAAAACCAATCCGGCACCAAGCGCAGTAAGTGTCCATGTAAATAATCCCCCCATCAGTGCCTGCATCACAGGACTTAATTCAAAAAACCAAGTTCTTATTGCTTCAAATTCCATATTTCAATCCATAGAATTACAATTTCAAAATCAATAATTTTCTAAATGTATCGAATATTTAGCCAAAGCTAAAAATTAAATTTTCATCTTTATTGGCTACAGCTTTTTACAGGTTAACGAAGGCCAGGAGGTCGCACGATTTATCTATTGCAAAGAAAAGTTAGACTACTTTTTATTTTGAAGATTTGGAAGATGAATCCCACATTCCGTTTTTTCCATGTTTTTCCAACGACCGGATCGTTCATCCTGATCCTTAGAAGGTTCCGTACATGGAATACAGCCTATACTTGGATAGCCCTCATCATGCAGAGGATTATATGGCAAGCTGTGTTCATCGATATGGTCCCAGATTTTCCCCTGGCTCCAATCAGCAAGTGGATTCAGCTTAAATACTTTGTTGGATGAATTCCACTCGATTTTGTCAATACCCTTTCTCATATCCGACTGTGAACGGCGTAAACCCGTAATCCACCCTTTTTTATTACTAAGATATTTTTGTAACGGGAGTACTTTCCGAAGATAACAGCATCGGTCAGGATTAGATTTCCACATCTCTTCTTCGTGGAGCGTGGCTTGCCCTTCCAGGGTAAGAATTGGTGAAACAGACTCGATGGTAATATTGAATCTCTTCTCAATTTTATCCCACAAAGAATAAGTGTCATCGAATAGAAGGTTTGTATCCAAACAAAATACTTTGACCGGTAAATTGAGCTGAGTGATTTTATGAATCAAAACCACACCTGATGGGCCAAATCCTGTGCCCAATACTAATTCATTGCCAAATTGCTCAAACGCCCATATCAACAGATCATCCGGTAATTGATGTTCAAACCGGTTGTTCAAGCCGGGCAGATCGTCAGTCTTTACATCAACTGTATCTTTTAAAAGAACCTCTTTCGTTTCTGTTTTCATCTTTTTTCAGATAAAATTTTCATCCAAATCAAATATTCAAGGCATAAAAAAACCCACTTGCTTTAAGGCAGCGGGTTCAACTTGCTTAGTAAATAAAATATTTGATTTCCCACTACCAGATCATCAGTGATTGCATTTCTTACATGCGCAACAACAACATGAAATATTTAATAACATTTCTGGTAGCGGTTTTAAATTTGTTCGCGTTTATCAAGTAATACAATAACAAATTATATCCAACATCGAAACGGTTCTGAGAAATTTGATTCGCATTGTTAGCCAATGAATTAAACCGATCTTCATCGATTAAAAAAGCGCTTTCATCAGAAAAGCTATCCGGTGACCACAAAAAAACAAACTAGTATAGCCAATAGAATAGACTAGAATATCTTCACACTTGTGCGTAGCTCGATGAGGGAAAATAATAATCAGATAAAAAATTACTGCAAATACCCGATCATCTTGTCCATTCTGGCGGAGACATAATCACGCAGAAATTCATCCGGTGCAATATCATCCGGCCGATATGCCGGCTCAGCAATAGCATAACCGCTGTATCCAATATTCTGAAGCGTTTTCATGATTTTTGGCCAGTCGTTATCCCCTTCTAAATAGTTGACTTGGAATCCATTCCATAATCCCTCATCGTCTCTCTTTTGCCGACTGAACTCTTTGATGTGGATCATCTCAATTCGATCTCCTAGCACCTCGATCCATTGACTAGGCCAGCCGTAGTTCATGATGTTCCCGATATCGAAATACCAGCCTACCCAAGGCGACTCAAATTCGTCGACATATCGGGCTGCTTCTAATGGGCTCAACAAAAACTGGTTCCATACATTTTCAATCGCTATCACGATCTCCAACTCCTCCGCAAGAGGCAGCATTTTTTTAATTTCTCTCTGTGATCTCTGGTAAACATCCCGGTAAGAGACGTTATCATTAACTACTCCGGGCACCAAAAGAATGGTCGATGCACCAAATTCATTGGCGTCGTATAAAGCAGTTTCCAAACCATCCAACCCGGCTTTTCTAACGGATTGATCCGGACTGGAAAGTGGATGATTCCAATGGGTAGAAACAACCACACTAGGAATTTCAAGACCTGTTTCCTCTTTTGCATCAAGCACTTCGGCTCGATCCATTCCGCTGGGCGGCTCAACGCCATGAAATCCAGCAGTTTTCAGCATCTGAAACTTTTCAAAAACGGTGTAGTCATCGCCTGAAGGAAATGTATCAAGCATGTATGCTTTTTTGAGAGGTGCGTTCATAGATATATTCTTTAATTTTTGTGGCTGAGTTGAAAGGGTATTGAAAGCAGAACCGGATCCTAATGCAACTAGTCCTGCAGTTCCCATTTTTAAAAATTCTATTCTTTTCATAGATACTGATTTATTTTATAGAGGATTTCTAAACAATAGATGTTTGACCCGGCATAGCTACTCCATTAATATCGGGAAAGTGATTCCAGCTCTCGATATCATGCGATAACTGCTGACCGGAGTTAACCACCTCATCCCATGTTACTCGTTTGCCGGTGTAAGCAGCCATTCTGCCAAGAATACCTGCCATTGTACTATTGGCAAGTTTTTCTCCCTGGTTAATAATATTCCCGGACCTGATTGCGGAAAATAGAGCATCATGTTCAGCTTGGTACATGTCATTCTCTTCACCGTTAAAAATCCAATCATTATCACCTTCAATGAAATGCTCACCTCGGGTTACATCAGCTACTCCACGTCCTTTTGTACCGAAAACTTCTGCATGGTAACTGTTTTCACAATTTTGCTGCTGTCGGCAAAAATGAAATCCTTTTACTCCACCCTCAAATTCATAGGTTATTCCGAAATGATCATAAACATTTCCATATTTTTCATCCGTTCGAACCTGTCGCCCACCGGTTCCCATCGCGCTCACCGGTGTTGCATCATTCATTGCCCACATCATAAAATCAACGCTGTGAATCGCCTGTTCAACAATGTGATCACCCGAAATCCAGGTGTAATAGATCCAGTTTCGAAGCTGATATTCTGCATCTGACCATTCGGGTTTTCGATCAAATGACCATAGCTCACCTGTATTATATGTGGTGTATATGGATGTAATATCACCAACCTCACCATTCAATACTCTATTAAAAAATGCCTTCTTCGCATTATGATATCTCCAGCAAAAACCTGATACAAGATTCAGGTTTTTTTGCTCGGCGATTTTCGTCGCATCCATCACCCGTTGATAGCCATGTGCATCAACAGCAACCGGTTTTTCACAAAAGATGTGTACGCCTGCATCCACCGATGCTTCTAAATGAAGGGGTCGAAATGTTGGCGGAGTAGCAAGAATCACTACATCAATTCCGGAGTCTAACACCTTTTGATATGCATCAAAACCAATAAAACGTCTCTCCTCCGGCACATTTACTTTATCCGAATGAATCTGGTTTAGAATTTCCAGTGACTGGTTCATTTTGTCATCAAAGATATCTCCCACAGCTATTAGTTCCACATTCGGGTCGGCATTTAAAGCCTGATTTGCAGCTCCGGTTCCGCGTCCGCCTGCTCCAATTAATCCAAGTTTAAGCTTATATTCAGGGTCTACTCCGGCAACAGTCCCTGCCGCAGCCATTTCTCCCTGAGTTCTGCATGCACTCAAAGGTAGCATACTTCCGGCAACGGCTAACGATGTGAGCTTTATAAATTCTCTTCGGTTATGGTCTTTCATGGTATTCGAGCTTAAATCAACAATTCTATTTTCTAAAATTTAAAGAATCTCATTTAAATAATTGGATAAAACTAAATTTATTCTGCTTCTAAAATCAAAAAAGCTTCCATGTCTTTAGGAATGTAAAATGGAGCTTGTATCTAATATTGCGTGTTGGTTTTATTTCAAAGTTAATTTTCCTGATTTTTTACTGACCATCCAAGTTAACAGAGGCGTTAAAATAGCTGTCGTCATCGTAGAAGCAGCTACAAGTGGCGTGGCAATAGCAGCTAATGCAGCCATTGATGGGTCAGCTAAGACCAAAGCGTGAGGTGTAGCTACAGCATTTCCTGCTGTACTTGAAGCAGCTGCACCGGCAACACCTGATCCCCCCACGGCTTTATCAGATAATACATTAAAGAACCCTCCTACAAACGTTGTTATGATACCTAATATGATTCCGGGGATTCCTGCATCAATCAATGAGTTCAGTTCAAGTCCGGTGCCTAGTGCAAAAGCAAAGAAAGGTATCAAAACAGGCCCGCCTGTTACCAGGAATTTGCGCAACTCCTCATCCAGGTTTCCCAGTATCATACCTATGAGTATTGGGGCAATCACTGCAATCAGTGCAAGATATGGGATACTTGCCAACCCGGCTGCACCAAGGGCTACCATCGTTAAAAACGGCCCATCATTGATGGATATAACCGCAATTGCCCCGACATCTGTTTCATCACCATATTCTCCTGCAAGCGCTGCATATAATCCCCCATTTGTATTACTCATAGCAGAAATGATTGCAAGAGCAGACAAACCCAAAAAACCATTTTCTCCAAACAAACTTTCCACGGCTAAACCAATACCGATTGCCACAATAAATTTGGATAAAGTAATTGATACTCCCTTTTTAAGAACTTTGGGCGCGGCTTTTAACTTTATTCCAGCCCCCATGCAGAATAAAAAAGCGCCAATTAATGCTGTGGCGCCATCTTTGAACAAAGCAGTTGTGAAACCGCCAATATTTAAAAGACCGGGAAAAAAGCTATTTATTACAGTTCCTAATATCAGGGGAATGACCATCATGCCGCCGGGAACCTTTTCGATCATTCCTTTTATTTTCATATTGAGTAGGTGATTAAATTAGTTTCTTGGCTAAATCATATGCATTGCACAAACTTTTGGTCAATGCAATGCCCTTGTATGCAATGTCGAATGCGGTTCCGTGATCGACAGAAGTTCTTACCATCGGCAAACCTAACGTAACATTAACCGCCGCTTCGAAATCCAAAAGCTTTATTGGAATATGGCCCTGATCATGATACATGCACACAACTGCATCATATTGGCCTTTTGTTGCGCTGTAAAAAACGGTGTCTGCTGCGATGGGCCCGGTCGCATCCAAGCCTTCTTCTTTTAATATTTTTACTGCAGGTTCAACCTCTTCAGAATCTTCTCTGCCAAAGGAATTATTCTCTCCAGCGTGCGGATTGAGGCCGGCAATTGCAATTTTTGCAGATCTACCCATCTTTTTCAGTGCGGCATCAGTAAGTTTGGCGACGTCAATAATTCGCTTTTTTTTAACCTTTGATATCGCTTCACGAAGTGATATATGTGTCGATATATGGGTTACAATCAGTTTTTCAGATACGAGCATCATCGTGTAATTTGACGTATTGCATAGATCCGCCAGGTACCCCGTATGTCCCGAAAAGCCGTCAATTGTCTGCCGAATTGCTTCTTTATTGATTGGCAAGGTAACCAAGGCATCAATTTTTCCATCAAGTGCAAGATTCGTCCCCAACTCAACATATTTTATTGATGCATTCCCGGTTTTCTTTGAAATTTGACCTATTGAGATGTCACTTTCCCTCAACAGCCCAACATCATACACATTGAGATAGCCGGATTTGTAATCTCGAACATCTTTTATTCTATGCAATTTCACATGCAGTTTTAAATGTGAATTACAATAGCTCAATACTGAATAGTCTCCAAGCGCGATAAAATCTCCGTCAAGCTTTTCTTTCTTAAAAGCTTTCAACAAAATTTCAGGCCCTACGCCATTTGCATCGCCAATTGAGATACCGATCATTGATTTGATTCTTTCATAATATTGAATGTTTGTACGATAACATCCTTATCTCCATATCCACCGGGTTTCGTTAGAATTTGGAGACTCTGATTTTTTATAGAAGCCATCGAAATACCAACCCCGGGCAAAATTTCAGTTAATGGTGTAATAACATCACAATTCATCCTATTCATTATTCCCATTAACGTATCACCTCCAATTACAAATAGTGATGATATATGTAGTTCGTTGAATATTTCTGCCACTATAGAACCGATTTGTTTAGATACTACCTCGTATTCAACTTTACCATAATTCTTATTATTTGATTCAGCCTGCATATCTGAGGAACTCAAAATTACGTTTCTGCCTGCTTGTATCTCCTCATGAATTTCAGTGAGTATTTGCCTGAAATCAGGGTCCTTTTTATAATTTTTACTCGAAAGCAGATGCTCCGGCAAGGTGATGATTTTTATTTCTTTTTCATGGGCGAATTTCAACTGATTTAAAGAAATTTTATTCAAACTTCCATTCACCAAAAGAGTGGGTTTATTGAGTTCCGGAAGTTTCAATCGTTTTGGTTTTAGATTGAAAAGAACCGGTATCAATTCACACATAGCTGCAGAACCAGCAATAGATTTATGCAGATTATTTTTTATTAAACATGTAGCAATTTTTTCCAAATCTTTTGCTGATTGACAATCAAAAACCAGGATTCCATTAATTTTTGGTAACGAATCATAACCAGCCTTATAAACCAAAGAGATCTTGAGATTTGTTTGCTTTTGAAGCAAGTCGGGTAAAAAACTGATTTCTATTGGTTCCAAAGGGTCATTACCAAACTCTGTCTGATGTAGAAGTTGTTCTCCTATATAGTGATAACCCTCTTTCGTGAAGCGTTTTAATTTTGGATGAGCAGGTATAAATGGAATGGAGTTCTGGTCCGTTTCCTCCTGAAATGCCTGGAGTTCGGCACCAATATTTCCACGCATCGTTGAATCTGTTTTCTTATAAAAACGCTTAATTCCTCGTTCTCTTGAGATTTTTACAACTTGCCCTACTCTTCGAGCAGCTAACCTTTGCTCTATGTGCCTGCTTTCTGTGTTAAAAACTACAACAGTAGAATCTATTTTTTGTAAGAATTGATGTAGATCCGTACCTGGATTGTGAATAACTCTTGCAGATATCCCCTGTTTCGCTAACTGTACCCCGGTTTCAATGGCCCCGGTTAAATCATCCGCTATTATTAAAAGCTCAACCATAAAACATTGTCATAAAAAAAGCCGACCCTGTTGATCAGAGTCGGCTAGTAATATAATGATTGTTTTAGATGTTGGAGCTCATACTTTTCATGGTTTTAGCCAGGGTACGGGCTTTTCCATTTTTAGTTGAACCGTTAGCTTCAATCTCTAACTTTCTCGCAAGTTGATTCAAAAGGTACACCTTGTCCACATCATCAGCCTGCTCAGCCTCCATCAATCCTTGTCTAATAGAGTTAATAAATTCCATATCATATTCGCGGTTACGCTCAAGTTGATCCAGGTAGGCATGCATCAATACAAATGTTGGAGGCCATTCATACCTCGGTTGACCCTGTGCATTCAAATAATTGAGCTCCACTGTATTTGCTGCTTCAATCTCGTTTTCAGTCAGAAAATCACTTGGTACGAGTTCAAAAATATCTAACCCGCGGGCAATTTCAGAGTTAACGATCTTGCCGTTATACCAGTAGACTGACCAGCTTCCTCCAAGTTCAGATCGCTCCGGATGAAGCGGTCCGCGATCATGAAATGCGATCTCAATGGGGTTTTCAGGATCGGTCCAATCAAAAATATTGATACCTCCCTGGTACCACGACTGAACCATAATATCCCGACCGGGAATAGGGATGAGTGACCCGTTGTGAGCTACACAATTCTCCTGTGAAGTTTGTGGGGCCGGTATCTTGAAATAACTTTTGAACGCCATGGAATCCTGCTCAACAGTAAAAATTGCATTAGCACCCCACTCCATAGGATCGGATAACCGGCATTTTGGCTGTGTTCCTCCACCCCATTCGTCAGTAAAGAGAACTTTACTGCCGTCGTTATTAAATGTTGCCGAATGCCAGTATGCAAAATTTGAATCCGCAACGGCATCGATCCGAACAGGTTTTACAGGATCAGAAATATCAAGTAATAGACCGTAACCCTCACATGCTCCGCCGGCCAATCCAATTTCAGGGTAAAGCGTGATGTCGTGACACTGATTTGGCCCTCTGCCATCCGTTTCATCGTCTCGCTCAGCCACCACGTCCTGAAGCATTTCCGAAATTCGGCCTCGCAATTCGGAACTGTCAGCCGCTGTTGGCTCTCCCGTGCCTCCTCGTTCTTCTACAATATTATTTAAAAACTGTTCTACATATCGATCAGATACAATTCTTTTTTCACCATCTACAACACCTATATACTTTCCACTGTTTTCTGCCTCCATAATATCTGCCTGAGAAAGTCCGTGAGTTGGTGCTTCTTCAAGGTTTTCAAATATTCTGGGTGAATTTACAATCGCCGCCTCCTCGGGATTATCGAGAGGAACCTGGATGACCTCTATCCTAAAAAGCGCGCTGTTCGGATCCTCATCGGGCATCAAGTTTGAGCAGCCCGGCAACTCTTCTTCCGGCCGAACCATAGCTGATCCCGAAACATATACATACACATTTTCATTATCGTCCGGATCTTTCAGTACAGAATGGGTATGAGAACCGCGGCATGTTTGTACATTCGAGATATATTCCGGATTCCTGATATCAGAAATATCGAAAATTCGAATTCCCCGGAGGCGCTCCTCACTTACTGTCTCTTCAACTCCTTGTGAACCACAGTCAAGTCTTCCTTCGAGGCCCTCCCCTGAAACAAAGAGAAGGTCTTCATAAACGGAAACATCACTCTGAGAGGCGGGGCATAGATAATCGACCACCAGCTCAGGAGATTCCGGATTGGAAATATCCCAAACCATAAACCCGTTGAAATTTCCCTGGATCACATAATTTCCTTTGAAGGCTAAATCAGAGTTTACTCCGCCGATAAAATCGATCGGAGGGGGAGTTGATGAGAGTTTTTGCAAGTTCCAGATGGTTTCCTCTGCATCAAAAACCCCCGGTTCTAAACCAACCCTGGGGTCGGGGTCGGGCCGGTCAGCCTCTGAAAAATGAGGAATCGAAGATTGTCCGCCATCTTGAAAAGTGCCGGAAGTTGAGCAACTGATCAATCCTGCGAATACGATAAATACGGTGAGAATTTTAAGATATGGATTACTGTGAACTTTTGAATAAAAGCTTAAAAGATGGTTCTTCGTTTTCATTGAAGGTGCTTATCTTATTGGTTTTTAGTTGTTTAAAGATGAATTATTCGTTCATTTCCCGGAGCATCAGCTCCATTCGTTCAATTTCTGTAGTTTGATCCGCCTGGATATCCGAAGCTAACCGAAATATCTGCTGATCCTGGGCAGCACCATCTACGGTGAAAAGATTTTCAACCATAACCACGGCTCCTTCATGATGCGCAATCATATATTCCAGGAACGCGCGATCAAAATCTTTCCCTTGCTGTTCAGATAAATCATTGAGCTCCTCTTGGGTGAGCATCCCCGGCATCCCGGAGTGATCCATTGCCGAATGTCCGGAATGGGAATGAGACATTTGTTGATGAGACGATGCTGCTTCTTCTGCAGGCTCCATCACGATATTTAATATCAAGCCGTCAATTTGAACGACCGGTACCGATTGATTTCGGTCGCCCAACCACTTCTGCATCGATTGAATTTCATCTTTTTGAGCATTGATGATTCTTGATGCAAGTCGTTGAATTGCCGGACTCGCATTATTTTTGGGAGCCAGGTCAGACATAATCAGCGCTTGTGCATGATGCGATATCATACCTACCATAAAATCTACATCCGCCTGAGTAAAATCCATTTTGGAGCTATCAATTCGAGACCAGTAGAGCTCTTCAAGACGTTGATTTGAATCTGTACTCTCCGGCTTGGTGATATCGTAATTCGAATCCCCGGAAGTTTGCTGAGATGCAGAACATGCAGAAAGTGTACACGCAATGAAAAAAATTAAACTAAAAGTTGAGCAGCTCGGGATATCCAGAAAACTGAATTCCTTTGCAAAAACAGAAAACCTATACATTTACTTTATATAAAAAATTTGTTTTACCATTTATATTTATCGACGGTCGAATATAAGAAGAGAGTAATTAAAAAATCTTAATTCTATTAACTTGCATTCGTTTTGGTTTAATATCCAATCGCCTGGCCATCTTTCCTGGATTCGGATGCGCCGTAATAAAACGTGCCGTCAAACATGATCCCCTGGAATCCACCAAATCGCTCAAAACCATACTTTACATCATGGCCCATTTTTAAGAGGCTTCTTACCGTTTCGTAACTAAACCCTGATTCCAATTCCGTTGAACCGGTTCCGCTGCCTGAATGCCGGATTCGCGGAGCATCACTTGCTTCTTGCAGGTTCATTCCGAAGTCCATCACATTGAGCAAAATTTGCACGTGACCCTGAGGCTGCATAGAGCCACCGGTCAGCCCGAAACTGATGTAGGGTTCTCCATCCTTTGTCACGAAAGCGGGAATAATTGTGTGAAATGGACGCTTTCCGGGTGCATAAGTGTTTACATGATTTTCTTCAAGCGTAAATCCTGTTCCACGATTTTGGAGAGCAAATCCCAAATCCGGCGGAGTGATCAGTGAGCCAAACATCCAGGAATTACTTTGGATGAGCGAAACCATATTACCTTCATTATCGGCGACGGTCAGGTAGATTGTGTGATTATTTTCTTCCAAGCCGGGACCGTAATCCTGAATCCAGTCATCACGGATTTCTTTTCTACGCAACTCCGCATACTCTTTCGACAAAAGCGTATCAATTGGGAGTTCACTGAAATCCGGATCGCCGTAATACTCGCTCATATCTGCATAAGCCAGTTTTTTCGCTTCTGTATAGTAGTGAACATGCTCCGGGCTGCCAAAACCGTATTCAGACAAATCATAACCTTCCAGAATATTCAGGATCTGCAGGACAGACATCCCCTGTGCATTTGGCGGAATTTCCCATACATCATACCCCCGGTAATTCACCGAAACCGGATCAACCCATTTCGACGAGTGATTTTCAAAGTCCTCCATCGTCAGGTAACCTCCTTTTTCACGCACATGCTCAACAATCTCTTCAGCAATCTCCCCCTCATAGAATGCGCTGCGTCCTTCATCAGCGATCATCTCGTACGTTGCCGCCAGCTCACGGTTAATTCTTACATCTCCTTTATTATGAAATTCACCGACCGGGCGATACAGTTCGCTGAAATTGGGAAGATCTTCCTCCCAGACAAAATCATCCGGCAGGCTGTAACCTCGAATCAAATCACGCTCCAGGTAATCATACATTTCGGCGATAGTTGATGTCACGGCAATTCCCTCGCGAGCATAATCAATAGTGGGGCGGAGAACGGATTCCATATCCAGTTTTCCGAATCGTGCCTGGAGCTCAAACCAGCCATCGACCGTACCCGGAACGGTAACTGAATGCGGGCTTGATGCGGGTATACTACTCAATCCCTGATCTTTCAAATCCTGAAGCGTTAAATTCATCGGTGATTTTCCGCTGGCGTTCAGGCCATATAATTTTTGATCTTCCTCACTCCAGATAATGACGAACATATCACCGCCAATTCCATTCATAGCAGGATCAGCAAATCCCAGGAATGCATTTGCTGCAATCGCTGCATCAGCGGCAGAACCACCCTGCTTTAGGATATCAATGGCAATCTGGCTCGCTAATGGGTGATTTGTAGCTGCCATCCCATGCCGTGCAATCACTTCCGACCGGGTTGCAAAAAGCTCACCGGAAAGACGATCCTGGGCATCTGCTTGTACAAATAAGCTGAGACAAAGAATTGAGAGAAGAGCGATAGATTTGATATATCTGAGCATAAAAAATGTTGGAAATGTTTATCTGTTGGAATCACACAATATCATAGAAATGCGGATAAAATTCAGGCTGAACGTGTAAAAAGCTGTTTTAATTTGTTTGATTTCTTTGGTGAATCTTAAAAATTGAACATAATCATAAGGAATATCTGCTTCTACTATATTTTTCGCATTATGTAAAATTCAGGTTACATTTCAATTGGATACTGCGCTACAATACTTAACATATATGAAGAACAGATCATTAGACACAATTATTAAAAAGAGCCTGGAGCAATTTCCGGATGTATCAGTGGGAATCCTATATGGTTCTTCTGTTACAGGCAAAAAAACTGTGGACAGTGATGTTGATCTTGCAATTGCCGGGGAAAAATCATTTCCAAAAGATATCCTGATCAACATTGTAAAAATTTTAGCCGCCGATCTTAAGAGGCCGATTGACCTTGTTGATCTCAAAGAAACAAATGGAACATTACTACACCAAATAATTTCCAAAGGTCAGTTAATTTATTGCACGGACCGTATTCTTTACGCAGAGCTCATAAAAAAAATGCTATATAATCAAGTGGACATGATGCCTTACCATAACCGAATCTTAAAAGAAAGACGTATTAAATGGATCAACGAGTCATAGAAGAAAAATTGGAATCACTTCGCAGATGTTACAGGAGAATTGAAAAAAAACGACCAGAATCTGCCGAAGAATTACAGGATAACTTTGATCTGCAAGATATCTTATCTGTCAATATAGAGAGAGCCGTTCAAATATGTGTTGATATTGGAACTCACATCATAGCCAATTCAGAGTTCCCGGCACCAACCAGTTTAGGTGAAACCTTTGAGATTCTTGAAGAAATGAAAATCCTGGATTCGAAAATTGCGAACCAAATGAAAAAAGCAGTTGGATTTAGAAATATTGCTGTTCATGCCTACAGGAAAATCAACTGGGACATCGTTTTTCATATAAGCCATGAAGGCCTGGAGGATTTCAAAGCTTTTGCTAAACGAATTCATGAACAGATCTCTTCCTGAGATTTTGTCTAAGTCAATTTTTAGATTTACTCTTCAAAAAGCTGAAACGTTTCAGATGGAATATGCGCCGCTTCAAAAATACTGTCCATCTCTGCAACAATTTCCGGATGCTGCTCGACAATGTTATTTTCCTCAGTGATATCTTCAGAGAGATTATAAAGTTCAATCGGGGCATCTTTGTTCTCGCGAACTCCTAACCGTACAGCTTTCCAATCACCTTTGCGGATGGCCTGTTTTCCACCCTGCTCATGAAATTCCCAGTAGAGGTATTCGTGGGCTTCCTGGTTGCCGGTTCCCAAAAGAGTTGGAACCATTGAAATTCCATCGATTCCAACAGGCGCATTGATTCCCGCCAACTCTGAGAAGGTCGGCATCATGTCCTGGAAACCTGAAATATGATCGCTGGTTTGGTTGCTTTCAATTTGTCCAGGCCACCACGCAATCATTGGAACCCGTATTCCGCCCTCATACAGATCCCGTTTCCCTCCGCGCAACTGCCCATTGGAGGTGTGCATTGAGTAATGATATCCACCTTCAGAGTACGATCCGTTATCACTTGTAAAGAGAACTAACGTGTTTCCATCAATCCCAAGCTCATCCAACTTATCTAAAATTTCACCAACCCGGGCATCGAGGTAGCTAACCATCGCGGCATATGTTGCTTTTGGCATCTCTGAATTCACGTAGTGCGATTGGGGTGTAGGCTCCTCTTCAAAAATGCTCTCTCCATTTTCATCGAGATACATCTCCAGGTATTCATCCGGCACTTCAAGCGAAGCATGCGGAATGGGTGAAGGATGATATATAAAGAAGGGTTGATCGGAATTATCTTCAATAAATGTAATTACCCTTTCCTGGATCGCATCGGGGGAATAGGTTTCAGCCACGATTGGCGGACCCGATCCCGGATGACGATCGGGATCATCATTTACTTGATTTCCTTCAAGGGGTACACGTTGCAATTCACTTCCTTTCTGGTCCAAAAACAAAAACTCGGGATAGTAATAATGAGCTCGGCGCTGACCTAAGTATCCAAAAAACGTATCAAACCCCTGTAGTGACGGCATCCCCTCTGATCCTGGATATCCAAGCCCCCATTTTCCGAATGCACCAGTTGCATATCCTGCATCCTTCAAAATTTTTGGGATCGTTTGAGTACCATACTGTAATGGATATTGCCCAATCGGCAACACCTCATTATTTCCCCTGATGGGAGCGTGTCCTGAATGCAGGCCTGTCATCAAAATCGATCGTGCAGGTGCGCATACCGTACTCCCCGAATAATGCTGAGTAAATCGCATTCCCTCTTCGGCCATACGATCCAAATTCGGCGTTTTGATATTTGCCTGCCCGTAACTACCCAGATCTCCATATCCCAAATCATCTGCCAAGATATAGATGATGTTTGGTTTTTCTATTTCAGCTTTGGGAGAATTTTGTGCACAACCAACTGTAAATGATAGTATTAAAATTAGACGAGAAATAAAGCTAATCGACTTATACATAAACAATATTAATTTACCCTTTTGTAATAAAGTTGCATCTATAATAGCATATAAAGGTCGCAAATGCTTAGGCTAGAATAATAAATTCACGTTTACTGAGCCTTCACGTTTAGAACCCAGGCTTTATATATGAATAACAACACTTAATTATCACTGAAGTCCCAATATTTAATCGAAATATTATCTTCCAAAGTCATCTATTTCTTCAGGCCAATATTTCTTCATCTCTTCTGGAGTTGGCTCATTTAATGGTCTTACGATTCTAAAACCTAAGAACTGTGCACTTGTATGCCACCACAAACTCTTGGGTATTTGCGGATCCAGCCTTTTCCAGTCAGAATTTGAAGCTCTTCTCTTGTTACAAGATACCTCCGATTCAGCATCCATCCACGACGCCCCTCTTACAGATCTCGGGTATAGCTTTCTAGGTTTAAACCAGGGATTTTTGACTGGTTCTGAATCCATATTTGCGATTTTATTGATATAGTCTTGATTAAATTGATCAGTTGTCCACTCTGCTACATTTCCGGGCATATCATATAGCCCAAACTGATTTGGCTTTTTAGTACCAGCTTTCTGATAAGTTTGGTTGCTATTCTTCCTGTACCAAGCTTGTTCTTTAAGATTTTGATCTGTGGTTTTGTCATTCGCTTTACAAGCATACTCCCACTCAGCTTCGGTGGGGAGTCTATAAAATTCTCCCGTTTTTGCAGTTAACCATTTTGTAAACATTGATGCTGCATAATGGTCATACTAATTGCCGGGTATCCATCCGTTACCATTCCGAAACTCATGTCAACATAAGGAGGGGTCGGTAAAGAAATTACATCAGCATTCACACCAATATCGGCACCCGGCAAACTCTCTTTTTGCAAATTGCTCATTACCTCTGTTGAGAACTGATTGTATTGCTCCCAGGTAATTTCATATGAACCCATCCAAAAAGAATTGACTTCAACATCTACTTGTTGTGAACTTTCATTCTCATCTCCCATAACAAATGTGCCGCCTTCTATTGGAACCATTTGTATAGGAACGTTGATATTAACTTTATAAGGGACAAATGAACTTTGCGCGTGCAGAAAATGGATGAAAAATAAAGTAAATAAAGATGTGAGAAATGAAAATTTTATGATCGATCTATCAACAATTTCATTACGAATACTTTGTATCATGAAAAGTGAAAACTTCTTTAAAAGTATTTTTTGATGAACAGAAAGATAAAGCAGTTCAACATGCTGTAACTTTTATTCAATTACAGCATGTTGAACTTTTTAGAAGGTTGGAAATAGAGCTTTGAGTTCTTCAGTCGTCGCAGATCGTCCGTATTCAGAAACTTGAAATGCTTCAGCGTGTTTAATTCTATTCCCATCATTTTCACCATATAATTCGATGAGCATAGCTCTGTACTTATCTGCGACATCTACACTTCGATTCATCAAATTATCAATCCTCAATCGCAAACGGGTAGATTCGTCTTCAGGCGGATTATCAGCTCGTCCATATGTCCATGAATCAATGTCAGAAAACTGTGAAGGCATCTGTTCTAACGCCTCTCTTTTTTTGTCAATAACATCATCTATACCAACGACCAAATCTGGTTCAAATGGCAATGGCCTTTGAAAATTATCACTGTAATAGAGAACTACAGGACTTCGGGGTAGTGGAGGTGTGTCGGGAGTAAAGAATTTTGCTTCTACAAGTATTATGGAATCATCCACCAAAATACCGCTATATCGATGATCGGCATGATATGTATATCTTCTATGTACCATCACTATATCTGCCTGCCAATCACGAATGAGCCTTGTAACTTTTTTTCGGTTTTCTAGTGTGGGCATCAATTCACCGTCGTGAACATCCATTACTTCGGTTTCTATTCCTAAAATCTCAGCAGCAGCTTCGACTTCTTTCATCCTCCTAATGGCGAGTTCACCCCCTGACATTCCAAAATGACCTATATCTCCATTTGTCATTGAAACACATTTAAAAGCGTGTCCCGCTTCTGCCCATAATGCTCCAACTCCACCTGCTGAAATTTCACAATCATCCGGATGGGCACCAAACGCAATGATTCTAAGTTTGTCGGTATCGTCTTGAGACATTATACTACCACAGCTAACCAATAAATAAATGATTGTTAGATAGAGTATCCGCATGATTTTATCTAATTAGAATATGATTTGATGATTTTCAGCCTACAACCGGAGCAATTTGATCTTCAGAGATAACACTACCGGGTAATTCCATTATATCAATTTTCCTAAAATCGATCTCTGATCCCTCAGATTCAGGACATATATATCCTTTTTTTCTTTCCGGTGAATGTATTCCATTTACAAACTTACCATTTACAGAAAGTTTTAACGTCCCATCCACACAAACAACTACATATCGATTCCACTCTCCTGTTCCTTTTACCCTTTTTTCAAGTGAATAGCTTCTACCCCTTGCAATGTCGGATGGATTATCCGGAGTTGTTCCCTCCAGTTCCATCACCGGGAATAGGTGCCCATGAACATATTCATCTGATCGATTATTAATTTCTGCCCATTGAGGATCCAGCATTTGAACCTCCATTCCAGTTGGGAAAGGTGTGTCTGCATGTGGTGTGCCATTTGCCCATACAAAAAAGCCTGAATTTCCTCCGGGTTTCATGTGCCTCCATTCGATATCCAGTATAAAATTTTCATATTGTCTCTCTGTTCTCATTACCCCAATCGGTTCACCGGTACACTTTAGTAGTCCATCTTCCACCCACCATGTATCCGGAGATGTATTCATATCTACGAAACCGTCCAGATTTCGGCCGTTAAATAAACGACGAAAACCCATCTCCGAATGCTGGTGTAGATCAGTTGTTTTCTGATGATTTCCAAAAAGTGCATTTGCACCCAAATAAGACGTCGTTAAAGCTGTAGTTGATTTTAAGATACGCTTTGTAAATTCTCTTCTGTTCATAATGACCTGTTAGTTAAGTTTTTTGATATATAAATTTTTAAACCATAAGGGAGTACCATGACTTTGTAACACTATTTGACCTTCTGAAGGAGCCGGCCTTTCATAATTTGCCCAATAATTATGTTGTATTGCACCATCAACTACCATCTCTCCATTAAGCTGTACCCAAACAGAATCGGAAATCATTCTTATAACCATTCTATTCCATTCACCCACCGGCTTATCGGCAGTAACTATGGGTTCAACATTCGGATCATTATTAAAAAGCCCTCCTGAGCCAACCCCTTGATGATGAGGATCCCAAATTTGCACTTGCGGCATATTTCTCAAAAAAATACCACTGTCGCCTTTAGGGCCAATTTTCCAATCCATTACCAACTCGAAATCTGCATATTCCTCAATTGTCTCAATGTTGCCTATATCACGAGTACCGTCGTATAAAAGCATCCCGTCTTGCATGTACCAATGGGTAAATGTCTCGTTATTTACTTCTGATAGCAGCTGCTGTAACTCGGTTTCACTCATGCCCTCTGTTAATTCCGGTATCTCTCTCGGATCTTCAGCTATCTGGCCTTTCCATGCACTGAGATTATTTCCCAGCAATGCAACGTAACCATCATTTTTAAGCTCTATCGATGTTCTGAAATCATTTTCTCCCTTCTCTCCAACACATCCCATAAAACAGAGAATTGTAAGTAATACCAATAGCGAGAAAGATGATTTGTATTGATTCATAGAAATGATATAAGGGTAATTAAACAAATAGACTGAGATTTAAAGATGGAAAACATTCAATTCATATTTATTCTACAATCGGGGCCGATTGATCTGCACCCAATATACCTCCAGGAAGCTCCATGATATCAATTTTTCTAAAGTGTACTTCAAACCCTTCTGATTCCGGGCATATATAACCTTTTTTGCGCTTTTCAGATCGCATTCCATTAATAAACTTCCCATTTACTGAAAGTTTAATTACACCATCTACACACGTCAGTAAATATCTATTCCACTCTCCTGCGCCATTTACCCTGAATTCAAGAGGATTACTTCTCGACGGACTTATTTCAAATGGATTATCCGGAGTAGTACCTGTTAAACCACTGACAGGAAACAGCTGGCCATGTGCATAATCCTCAACGATATCACGAATTTCTGCAATCCCCGGGTCAACCATTTGAACTTCTACACCTGTTGGAAATGGTCTTTCTTCATATGGTTCTCCATCTGCAAGAATGAAAACACCGGAATTCCCCCCCGGCTCCATATGTCTCCATTCAATATCAAGAACAAAATTCTCGTATTGTTTTTCAGTGCGAATGACCCCGATGGGGTCGCCAGTACATTTCAATATGCTATTCTCCACGTACCAGGTATCTATAGACGTGTTTACATCAACAAAACCGTCCAAATTTTTTCCATTGAACAATTTTTTGAATTTGAAGGCATCTGTTTCCTCATCCCGAACTCTGTTGTCCATCTTCGTCAAGGCATTTGCGCCTCCAAACGAAAGCGATCCATATAGGAGATTTTTAGCAAACTTTCTACGATTCATGAGCAATCATACTTTGTCTACGGGTTTCAAAAAGATGAGAAATTCTGCTTTACGAATATCGGTTAGCGGGGGCCGGTGAACTTCCCTGCACCGGGGGTTTTTCTATGATACTCGGTACGTCTCCAAATTCATATGTATCAGGCCCAAGTCGCATATCTGAATTTAGGATTTCATCCCACGTAATCTCATCCCCGGTATAAGCAGCCATACGTCCCATAATTGCCATACGAGTTGAATTCACCTGTAACTCAGAATCATTAACGTACTTATCAGTTCTAATACCGGTGATCAGTTCTACATGCTCCTGGACAAACGGGTCTGTAACTTCCCACTCGGAATCAGTTTCATCAGCATCCGGGTAGGGATATTCCCAAAGTACATTCCCACTATAATCGTATATGGTACCTCCGCAATCTGCATAACCTTTGGTTCCCTTTATCATCTCAATCCGACCTGATTCAGCATTATTAATCTGACGAGTGGCTCCGTGCACTTTTACACCATTCTCATATTCATACACAATACTAAAGTAATCGAATTGGTCACCAGATATTCTCTGCTGTCTTCCACCGTATCCGTATGCCCGCACGGGATTTTTTCCAATGTGCCAGTTAATCAGATCAAGATGATGGATATGCTGCTCCGCAATATGGTCACCGGATAGCCATGTAAAATTGCCCCAATTACGAAGCATATATTCTAAATCAGTCCATTCAGGTTTACGTTCAACCCACCATAATGCACCACCATTACGTACTGCCTGTCCACCAATAATTTCTCCAATCATACCTTCAGAAACTCGCTTGTAAGTTTCGATATAATCTTTACTGTAGCGCAAGGCTGTACCACTTACCATATTTAATTTTTTATCTATGGCTTTTTGAGTGGTTTCCATCATTATCCGAGCACCAACCGGATCTACGGCAACCGGTTTTTCCTGGAACACATGTTTACCGGCTTCAATAGCTGCTTTTACATGTTGTGGTCTAAAATGTGGCGGGGTAGCAAATAATACGACATCTACATCTGAATCTATTACTTTTTGATAGGCATCAAAACCGATAAAGCAGTTTTCATCCGCAACTTCTACTCCACGGCCCCTTTTCAAGTTATCTCGACATTTGTCTAATTGATCTTGAAAAACATCACCTAAGGCAACAATTTCCAAATTAGGTCCCGCATCAAGAAAATTAATGGCCGCCCCGGTTCCTCTGCCACCACATCCAACCAAACCTGCTCTTATCAATTCCCCGTCAGGAGCCTGTCTTTGAATTATTGGGGCTTTTGGCAGATAATGGTTTTTACTGCTTGCGGCATTTGAACCTGTGAAAAGTAAACCCGTTGCTCCAAATGCTCCGAGAGTTCCCTTTGCGAATGTGTTTAAAAATTCTCTTCTACCTTGTTTACTATCTTTCATGTTATAGAATATCGGTAGTTATTAAGTTTGAAGTGATTAGCTGTACCTGTTGGCCGGCGCAGGTGCAGTTCCAACTTTAGGAGGTTCATCCGGAATCTCATACGATCGCCCAAATTCAACACTGCTTGGACCTAATCTTAAATCGGAGGTAAGGATTTCATCCCATGTAATTTCTCTGCCTGTATAAGCAGCCATTCTACCCATAATTGCAATTCGAGTAGACTTAATTTGTTCATCTGAATCATTGATATAATTGCCGGTTCTAATCCCGGTAATCAACTCAACGTGTTCTTGAACAGATGGGTTAGGAACCGTCCACATGGACTCAGTGCCTTCATCAGGATGTGGATACTCCCAAATTACATTTCCATCATGATCATAAAGAGTCCCACTTGCATCAGCGTATCCTTTTGTACCTGTAATTACCTGCTCTCTTCCATTATCACAATCATTTATTTGGCGAGTAGCACAGTGTACTTTTTTACCGTTTTCATATTCATACACGATACTAAATTGGTCGAATTGATCTCCGGATATTCGCTGTTGTCTACCTCCATATCCAAACGCTGTAACCGGGTGACTTCCCACATGCCAGCTCATTACGTCTATTTCATGAATAAACATTTCTACAATGTGATCACCCGACAACCAAGCGAAATTTCCCCAATTGCGAAGCATATATTCCATATCCGACCAACCCGGTTTTCTCTCAACCCACCAGAGTGCACCTCCATTTCTCTTAATATCGGCACCAACAACCTCTCCAATAAAACCTTCACGAACACGTCTCTGTGTCTCTACATAATCTTTTTGATATCGACGTATTGTGCCACTTACCATGCATAGATTTTTTTCTCGTGCTATGGCTGCTGTTTCCTCCATTAACCTTGCACCAACCGGATCTACCGCAACCGGTTTCTCCTGGAAAACATGTTTTCCGGCATCAATAGCCGCTTTTACGTGCTCCGGGCGAAAATATGGTGGTGTAGCAAACAAGACCAGGTCAACTCCCGAATCAATTACTTTTTGATAGGCATCAAAACCTACAAAACAGTTCTCATCCGCAATTTCAACCCCTCTTGCGCGCTCTAAATTTGTTCTACATTTATCTAATTGATCCTGAAATGCATCAGCCAATGCTACGATTTCAAGATTGGGTCCGGCATCCAGGAAATTGACGGCCGCACCTGTACCTCTGCCTCCACAACCAACAAGACCCGCTCTTAAAGTCTCACCATCCGGAGCTTGTTCGGACATTGATACAAAAGGTTCACTGATAGTATTGGTACTCCCGCAGCTTGTTAAAAAAGAAGAAGCACTTATCACACCTACCGAACCTAAAGCAAGTGTTGATAAAAAATCTTTTCGGGATTGCTTATTTTTCTCCATAATTCAGAAATGCTTTAGATATTATTCATATTAAAAAAACCCGTGACTTCTTAAATGCCACGGGTTTCTCTGTATTTATTAATAACCTGGATTATTGGTAGTAATCGCAGAGTTACTATTCATTTCATCAATTGGTATTGGCCAAAGTGTATCTCTGCTAGAATTGAAGCTGCGTGTAAAACCGGTATCATGTAGGTACCATTCACCAGCATCATTTCTGAAATACGCCCCTCGTACTAAACCTTCTTTCTCACTGGCAATACCCCAACGGTTAATATCAAATAACCTGAGCCCTTCAAAAGCGAGTTCAACTGCCCGTTCATTGCGAACAATCTCTCTCATTTCAGCTTGAGTCTTACCGGCTGTGATAGCTGGCATCTCAACAGTCGGACGCTGTCGAATTGCATTAATAGCATCGTACACAGACTGATCAATTTCATCTAATTCGATTTTTGCTTCAGCATACATGAGTAAAACATCACCGTATCTGATATGAATTAAATTTATTGAACCATTACCCGGGTTAGCATTGTCATTTTCCCAGTCAACCCATTTTTTCAGGTTGTATCCGTGATCTGTTGCACCTTCACTTACAAGAATCCTGTCAGCAGTTGGGCTATCAGGGGTAGAATCATAGATGGAATTACCAATAGGAGCACCTGTATAGTATACCGTGGCGTCCCATCTTGGATCGATATTTTCATATGGATCGTCCGGATTTTGTGGTCCGTTAAATTCCATCAGTTCATAGAGCTTATGAACGGGTTCAACTACTGAGCTTCCACCGATAGAGGCAGCAGAATATCCAAACGCACCATAGACATCGCCGCCCTGTGCATATTGCCGGTCAAAAATAATTTCAGATGAATTTTGACCTTCATACTGGAAGAGTCCGCTGTAGCTTGGATATAAGCTGTAGATACCGAGATCCATCACGGCTTTAGCAGCATCTCTTGCCATTGTCCAATTGTTATTTCGAATAGCAATTCTTGCTTTAAGAGCATGTGCAGCACCAATGGTTGCTCTACCAATATTATCGCCGCTATATGCTATAGGCAGTGAGTTATTGCTGATAATATTATCCAACTCAGAGACCACAAAGTCTACGATTTGCTGTTTATCACTTCTGCCTACTCGCTCGTCGATATCGATAGGTTCTGTAATTAAAGGAACTCCACCCCACAGGCTTGATAACTGAGTATAAAAATAGGCTCTCAGAAACCTGGCCTCTGCTTCGACACGGTTCAAAACATCCTGATTTCCAACCTCGATCTGGTCGATATTGGCTATCACGTCATTAGCTTTTCTTATTCCTCTGTAATACCGATTCCAAATGCTTTCGATGGCACTGTTGGAAGGGTCGATATTACCGGCACCCACATCGTGAAGCGTCCCGGGACCGGAAGCAGCTCTAAAACCAATATCGGTAACGGCATCAAGCTGTTTAATCATTGTCTGACCATCAAGCTCACCATAGGCTGCATTTACCGCAGTAATGGCATCGCTTTCCCTTTGCCAATAGATGTCCTCTGACACAGAACCTGTTGGCAACATATCTAATCCATCGTCGCAAGCAGTAAAAAATGCGACTACAATTAAGAGTGTGAATACTAGATACTTATTCATAATTATATCTTTTAAAATTTTTTAAAATGTTACGTTAACGCCCATGGCAACTTTCTTGGTGTGAGGGAAGAATTGACTACGCCCTCTGGGTGTTTCAGGATCAAACAGATCAGTCGGAGTAAATGTTATGAGGTTTTCACCGGTAACAAAGACTCTAAGATTTCTTAAGTAAGACTGATTGACTGTGTAGCCAAGCTGAAAGTTTTTCAATCTCAGATACTTCGTATCCTGAATCCAAAAATCTGATTCCTGTAAGTTCCAGGTATTACCTGCCGTTACAATAGGCCACGTACCTTCCGGATTCCTTTCTGGGTGATATGTTTCTTCAGCCATAACTGCCGGAATATAATTTTGCCAGTTTGGTCCTTCCATCAGCGCTCCATCGAGTGTATGTTTCTGTTGTAAAACACCCTGCCAGAACATAGAGAAGTCGAACCCTTTGAAAGAAGCACCAAAGTTAATTCCGAACTCATACCTGGGATCTTCATTACCCATGATATACTGGTCTCCATTTTCACCGAATGACTGTGAAATTTGACCATCACCATTCAGATCTTCATAAATAATGTCGCCAACTCCAACGTTAGGATTCACAGTAGCTGGATATTGTTCCAGATCTGCCTGACTTCGATAGAGTCCCGGAGATCGAAGACCTCTCAATGAGTTGATGGAATGTCCTTCAGCCCATACTGTAAATTTATCGGGGAAGAATGGTCCCTCACCGCTAAGACTTTCAATTGTATTCACAACGTCTGAAAAGCTTACGCCAACAGTATACTGGAACCCTTGATCCATTCGGGGTTGACTGTTGTAATTCACTTGCAATTCCCAACCTACATTCGATACTTCAGCTGCATTTTGCGTAGGCGGGCTTACACCGATAGTAGCCGGTATCGGAAGGTCTAACAAAATATCTTCGGTGTAATTCCAGAAATATTCACCAATGACCTCAATTCGGTCATCTGCAAACCCTAAATCCAACCCAATATTACTCATGGTTGTGGTTTCCCAGGTAATATTTGGGTTTCCTGCACTTGTTACAGCCGCTCCGGGCGTAACACTGCCATTAAACTGATAGGGCTGATTCAGGTTGTAGATGTTCATGAATTGGTACAATCCAATTTCTTGGTTACCAAGCTGTCCCCAAGAAGCTCTCAAACGGAGATTGCTAAACAGGTCAACTTCATCCATAAAACTTTCACTGGAAATTCTCCAACCGGCAGAGAAAGAAGGGAAGAGTCCCCATCGATTTCCATCACCAAATCTTGACGAACCATCATATCTAAGATTGGCTTGAACTGAATATCGATCATCATAGGAGTAATTCACACGCCCAAAGAATGATCGTAATCTCCATTCATTATTAAAACAGCTTCCTGCAAATTCACCCGGATCGTTGTACGATCTACATGTGCGCTGATCACCGGCATCCCCTGCACTAAGATCTCGCAACTCGTTATTGAAGAAATTTGCACGTCCTGCAGAAGTCACTTCAGAGCTATTATAAATTTCTTCATATCCAATTAATCCACTTATATCATGGATTCCAAAATCTTGGTCATAATTCAAATACAATCTCTGACTCAACTCTTCCTTGCTGTAATTTGCTTCTTGCAATGTATTGGTTCCAAACCAACCACTTGCAGCTACTGTTTGGCCGGTAACCGGATGAATCATTCCGGATCTTGATTCACGGAAGATAGTCTCATCCGTATTAATAAGATTTGCAGTAAAATCACCCTCAATATTTAAATAGTCGGTTATTTGATATCTGAGGCCAACTTTACCGAGAATATCATTACTCAATCGTTGAGTCTCACCGGAATTAGCCATTATAAATGGATTCCAGGTACCAAATAACAGGTCTCCTGTTGCTTCTTGCCCATCCGGAAAATCCATTATAGCATTACGGTTAATGTGCAGAATTCCCTGAGTTATTCTTTGGGGTCTAAAACCAGGCCCGGTTACATTTCTATTTCGATAAAGCAGGTTTGTAGTCAGAGTAAGATCATCTCTGAGATAAAAATCCGTGTTTAAACGGAGACTTGCTCGTTTGTTATTAAAATTCTGGATCACTCCATCAGTGTCTGTATAGTTCATCGAAGCATAGATTCTGCCAATATCGCTTCCTGTTGAGATTGACAAGGCGTGATTTTGCTCAAATGCGTTATCTTGAAAGACACCTTCTTCCCATTCGGCCCAAGGATATTGAAGCGGGTTTGTACCGGCAACAACATTCTGAATGTACTCTTCACTATACGTAGGTTGTCCACCCGCATTTACCTGGGCTTCATTCTCCAACCTCATCCAGTCTTCTTTACCCGCACTATCTGGCCAACCCAGTAAGTTCTGCACACCGATGTGATTGTTATAAGTTACAGACATACCCGACGATTGACCTCGTTTCGTCTCAATCAAAATAACTCCGTTCGCAGCTCTTGACCCATAAATCGAGGCTGATGCAGCGTCTTTTAGAACTGAAATTGATTCGATAGCATTTGGCTCAACGGTTGATAAGGATTGCTCGACACCATCAATTAATACAAGTGGATTTGAATTATTCAATGTACCGGTACCTCGAATCCGGGCTATTGTATTCTCTTCTCCCGGTTGACCACCTCCATATTGGATTTGCAAACCAGGTGTTACACCTTGCAGCGCTAATGCTGGGTTGGTTAGCGGCCTCCCTTCAACTTCAGCTCCCTGAATTGAACTTACAGCACCGGTCACGTCAGCCCTCTCCTGAGTTCCAAACCCAACCACAATCAATTCTTCAAGTAGTGCTACATCTTCTTGAAGTTCAACATCAAGACCTTCACTGATGCCTGAAGAGGTAATTGATATAGTTTGAGTTTCATAACCTATATAGGAGAAAACTAAAACTGTTCCAGGGCCGTCAACATTTATCGAAAACGATCCATCCATTCCAGTGGTTGTACCGGTGGATGTACCTTGGATCACTACATTCACCCCTGGCAATTCCTCTCCGGTTACAGCATCTGTAACAGTACCCTCAACGGATACATCTTGCGCAAAGCCTAAGCCTACTAAAGCAAATGTTAATATTAATGTTAATAGTAATTTATTCTTCATAATTAAGTCCTCACAATCCTTTCAGTTCTTTTTGATTAGATGGTCTGGTTTAGGTTAAGATTTTTGATTACTGAAATCAGAATTTTTTTTTATACATATATTTTCTGATCTACACTAATAACAAAACTAAAAAAAAGTTATAAGTCAATAAAAAAAGTGATATCTGCCTGTAAATAATTTATACTTCCCATCTTTTAATTTTACTTCATTTTTTTATTAAAAAACAAGAATAAATTAAAATTTTTAGTTAAATAAATATCCAAATAAAATTAATTATCTCCTTCTAATACAAATAGACATTGAATTTATTTTTATGTTGCGTTCAAACTTATTTTTACTTTCTTTTTTAACTATGCAATGCTTAAAAAAGAGTAATATCTAAATTCATAAAATGAAAAAAACCACCATTGCCCGATTCTGCATTATGATGTTTTTCCAATTTTTTATTTGGGGGGCATGGTACACATCTATTGCTATCTATATGGGTAATGAAGGAATGGGGAATTTGACCCATTGGCCATACACTGTGAACCCTATAAGCGCAATCATTGCACCTTTTATAGTAGGTTTAATAGCTGACAGATACTTTGCGACAGAAAAGGTTCTTGGGATTCTTCACATCATTGGTGCCGTTTTTATGTTTTCTGCTCCATTTGCTTCTGATTACCCTCTACTCTTTATCCTTTTGATATTTGGGCATTGCTTGTGTTACATGCCCACCTTGAGTTTATCTAATTCCATCACTTTTCACCATATCAATGACCAACAATCTGAATTTCCCGTAATCAGAGTTTTTGGCACTATGGGTTGGATCATTGCCGGCCTGGTCGTTAGCTTTGGATTGGGAATATTTGTTTCTAATGGGCTGAAACCCGAGCAAACATCACTGCCAATATTCCTCTCAGCTCTTTTTAGTCTACTTTTGGGTGCTTATGCATTTACCCTTCCTCATACTCCTCCTAAAGGCTCCAACACACCCGTTTCATTGAAAAGTATTTTTGGAATTGATGCCTTCAAACAGTTGGGTAGTCGTTCTTTTTACATTTTCCTGATGTGTTCACTCCTTATCTCGATCCCTTTAGCTGCTTATTTCAACTTTACTCAAGTTTTCCTGAATGATACTGGCTTTACAAATCTTGCTGCTGTACAAACGATTGGCCAGTTTTCTGAAATCATATTCATGCTTCTCATGCCATTCTTTTTTATTCGGCTTGGAGTTAAATGGATGTTAGGTGTTGGAATGTTTGCCTGGGTTGTCAGATATGCACTATTTGCCGCGGGTGCTACTGACCAGGTTACATGGATGATTCTATCCGGAATCGCTTTACACGGTATTTGCTATGATTTCTTCTATGTAACAGGCCATATTTATGTAGACATGAAATCAAACGATAAAATAAGAGGGCAGGCTCAAGGCTTATTAGTCCTCCTTACATATGGCATAGGTATGCTAATTGGTGCACAGTTGGCAGGAATTAGTTATAACAATCTGCTTGGAGATGCCACATCAATGACATTAAGCAATTGGGAATCATTTTGGATTCTACCAGCCGTTTTAGCCGCTGTGGTGCTGACGATCTTCATAATATTTTTCAAAGAAAGGGTTGTAGATAAGTCTACATCTACAGCGGATATAAATATCTGACTGAAAGATAAGGCTGATTGAAATTAAATAAACAGTCTTTCTCTCATTCATCATCTCAAATTTAAACCAAAAGAAAAAAGAATGAGTAATAAAGTCTACAATATATTAGTCGTTGGTTGCGGAAATATGGGAACATCCCATGCTCGTGCTTATAACCGATTGGATGGTTTTAATATCGTTGGGCTCGTCAGCCGAGGCCCCGAAAGCAGAAAAAGGTTATCAAATGAGTTGGGTGGTAAAATTCCAACTTTCAGTGATTTTGAAACTGCTCTTAAAGAAACCAAGCCGGATGCTGTTTCTATTAATACCTATGCAAGCACACATGCTCAGTACTCAATTAAAGCACTTGAAAGCGGTGCACACGTATTTGTAGAAAAACCACTTGCAGAAACTGTAGAAGATGCAGAAAAAGTAGTCGAAGCAGCTGAAAAAGCTAACAAAAAAGTTTTAGTCGGTTACATTGCAAGACATCATCCCGGTTGGATCAAGTTTGTTGAAGAAGGTAAAAAGCTCGGAAAGCCTCTCGTAATGAGAATGAATTTAAATCAGCAGAGCACTGGATCTGAGTGGCAAGTTCACAAGAATTTAATGGATGTAATGTCGCCCATTGTAGATTGTGGTGTTCATTATGTTGATATGATGTGCCAGATGACTCAATCAGATCCCGTTCAGGTTCATGCCATAGGAGCTCGTTTATCTGAAGAGATAAACGAGGATATGTATAATTACGGTCAGCTTCAGGTTGTATTTGAAGACGGATCGGTTGGATGGTATGAATCAGGCTGGGGACCTATGGTAAGTGAATATGCATATTTTGTTAAAGACGTTTTCGGCCCAAAAGGAAGTGTTAGTATCAGAAAAAACACTTTTGATCAACCCCGCGGAAAATCAGCAGATATTGAAGAACATGGTATAGTAAGGCAGCTTCACCTTCATTCATCAGAAACAGATCAACATGGAAAACTAATCAACGACGATGAAATTGTTGATATAGAGAATGAACCGGGTCACGATGAATTGTGCTATTATGAGCAAAAATATTTCCTGAAAACGATACATGAAGATATTGATCTCTCAGACCACTTAAAAGTCGCTGTACAGACATTAAAAATTGTTTTGGCATGTGATGAATCCGTACGAACTAAAAAAATTGTGCCCATAAATTAAACAGATATTAATCTACAACTCGGTATATGAATCAAAAAAACAAAAAACAGTCTTTATCTAGTCGCAGATCTTTTATTATGAAAAGTTTTGTTGGACTAACAGCACTAACTACCGGCACCGTTGCAAGTTCACTTTTCAAAGAAAGTGCCGCCCAGGCCAATTCTGTAAATTCATTGAAGCACAGTCCGAATCTCCAGATAGATAAAGAACCGACACAATTTGTTCATGCATGCATGACACTCGCCTATCGAAACTTTCCACTTGACAGGGCTTTGCGTGGCATAAAAGATGCCGGTTACGACCATGTTGCCTGGGGAACTCGCCACAGAGACGAAAATGGTGAAAATGTTCCTGTTTTAGCAGAAATAGCCCCACCTGAAGAGGCGGAAGAACTTGCAAGCAGATGCCGCGACATGGGGCTTGAACCGGTTCAAATGTTTTCCACCATCTATCCTGACCAAGATGATGCTGTCGAATTATTAACCAACAGAATTAAACAAGCCTCCGCAGCCAGGATGAAATATATCCTCGTATTTGGTCCGACAGATGGTGGTGATCCCGATTTATGGATATCGAGATTCACTGAACTTGCCCCGATCGCCGGCGATCATAATGTTACATTTCTACTGAAACAGCATGGAGGTGAAACTACCGGAACAGGTGAAGCTCTTTCAGAAATCGTTCAAGAGTTAAATCATCCGAACATTGAAATGAGTTACGATGCCGGCAATGTGATGTGGTACCAGTCTGTTGACCCGGTTCAAGACATAAAAACATGTGCAGATCTCATTTCCGGTTTTTGCTTAAAAGACTGCAGGAACTTTCCGACAAAAACAACCTCCGGTCCCGGTTTCGGAGAAATTGATCACTACCAGCTTTTTGCGCCCGTGGCATTTACAGGAAAAACCATTACCCTGACATACGAAAATATTTATGCCTCCTATTTGGGAATGCCAGATACTGCAGAGGAGATTGATTCGCTTGCTCGACACTCAAGACTCTATATGGAACACGTTATAGCGGGACTTCAAACTGCTATGTCAGAAAATGACAACTAACACTTATCATCAACGAATTCATATTTTCTATGACAAAAAAACAACTTAGGATCATAGCCATTTTTGCCCATCCGGATGACGCTGAAGTGAAAATGGGTGGAACAGCCGCTTTATGGGCTGAAATGGGTCATGCCGTAAAGTTTGTGTCATTAACAAACGGCGACGCAGGACATCACGAAAAAGGCGGCGGCGAATTGGCTAAAATCCGTCATAAAGAAGCACAAGAAGCTAAGAATAGATTAGGAATTGATGAGTATTCGATTCTAAATAATCATGATGCTGAACTACTTCCAAAATTACATATTCGACACCAAGTAATAAGAGAGATCAGAGATTGGAAGGCCGACCTGGTAATTGGCCTTAGGCCCAACGATTATCACCCGGACCACCGATATGCCGGCGTTTTAGTCATGGATGCAGCCTATTTAGTGATCGTACCAAATGTAGTTGCTGATGCAGAGCCTCTGAAGAAAAATCCAGTTTTTCTCTACATGCAAGATCCTTTTCAAAAACCGAATCCATTCAATCCTGATATCACAATCGACATTACCAAGACTTTTTCTAAAAAGATTGACGCTATGGATGCCCACAGATCTCAATTTTACGAGTGGCTGCCATGGACTCAAGGGTTATTAGAACATCTGCCCGATGATGCTGATGACAAAAAAAGATGGCTTGCTGAATGGCTAAATGATTGGTTGGGAGAAGATAATCAGATACCCTCTGAGTTTATGAATTCATTGGGAAAATGGTATGGTAATGAAGAGAAGATCAACCGGCTTTCATTTAGCAAGATTGAGGCATTTGAAATTGCAGAATATGGCCACCAACCCACCGACAATGAAATAAGAAGACTCTTTCCGATGCTCAAAAATCAAAGATAGTAATCGATTCTTGAAATCCCGCTGAGAAATTAGCTCAAAGAGATCAGTAATCACAGGATGATTCTGATTATGAATAACATCTATATGGTACCCTTCCTTTAATCACTGGTTAATATTTCATATTCATAAAATAAAAAAACCCCAATTACAGCTACGTAACTGGGGTTAGATGGTATGAATGATCGTCTCAACAAGTATATAGAGCATACTTGAATATCGATCTTTAGTGAACAAAGCTACTGTGCCGAATAAAGTAAGTAATCGAAAAATTATATACAAATAGTAAAAGATAATTATTTAGATTTAATTTTTTTTTCTTTCTTTGAGTATTAATATTTGCGTATGTTTTTATTTTAACTATGTATTTAAGCATATTTCATATATTGTTATTGAACTTTATCAACTAAAAACTATGGTATTTAATAATCTCACCTTCAGAACTTCCACTGTACAGTCTAAGGGTTCATTTTTATATAAAGTGCTGATTATTCCATTTTTAATTTTTATAGCTTTATTCAATACCCACCCCTTGATTGCACAGGCACTTTCTACCGTACAGGTTCAGAAGACTGATGATTTTTCAGTAACTGGCGATGGATCATCCCATAACTGGTCGGAAACGAATTGGATTGAACTTACACAGCGGACAAATCACGAAAATGATAACGAAAGGACAACATTTGTTAAGGTCCTTTATTCAGACACAGGAATTTACTTTCTATTTCGATGTGATGATGACCTGGTCTCTGCAACAATTACCTCTCATTTTGAGGAGATATGGAGAGAGGATGTTGTGGAAGTTTTTCTTTGGCCAAGTGAAAGTGAAGAAGTGTACTTTGAATATGAACTGTCACCTTTAAACTATGAACTGCCCCTTCTAGTATCCAAAACCGATTCAGGCCAATCCCACTGGGTACCTTTTCAATACAGCTATAGCGATGGTGACTCCAGAAAAGCAATTCACAAAACATCTGCTACTGGCGGAATGCTTGCAAGCGGAGAGATAATTGATGAGTGGAGAGCCGAATTCTTTATCCCTTTCGAATTGCTGATTCCATTAAAAAACAGAATCCCCAAATCCGGTACAACGTGGCGGGCTAACATGTATCGGGTTGATTATGATCATGGATCAACCAGCTGGACCTGGCAGCCTGTTACAACCAATTTCCATGATATCTACAATTACGGAACACTCGTTTTTGAATAGCGGAAAGAAATCCATTTAAACTTCTTTTGCCGATTCGCCCTGCTTCAGAATTCCTCCCGGGAGTTCCATGATATCGAATTTCCGAAAGTGAATTTCGGCACCCTCGGCCTCAGGGCAAATATATCCTTTCTTTCTTTGAGTCGATCGCATACCATTCACAAACTTACCATTCACACTGAGTTGGATCGTTCCATCAATACAGACCACGATGTACCTGTTCCAGGTTCCTGCACTGTTTACCCTGTTTTCAAGGGAATAGCTTCTGCCATCAACAACATCCGAGGGGTTATCTGGAATTGTGCCTTTCAATCCCTGTACCGGGAAAAGATGACCATGTGCATATTCTGTTGGCCTTCCTGTGGCATCCGCCCATCCCGGATCCAACATCTGAACCTCCAAACCGGTTGGAAACGGGCTGTCTCTATACGGAGTGCCATCGGCCCAGATAAAGCATCCTGAATTTCCACCCTCACCCGTGAATTTCCATTCCACATCCAGAATAAAGTTTTCATACTGTTTTTCAGTTCTCATAACCCCAATTGGATTGCCTGAACAAACAAGAATTCCATCTTGAACTTTCCAGGTATCCTCGGAAGTGTTTACATTTATAAACCCGGTAAGATCTCTTCCATTAAACAGTTTTTTAAATCCGGGATTTGAATAATGATCTGCCCTGCTTTTACGATTGACCGTTATTCCTGGAAAGGATAAAATACCAGCTGCTGCAAGCGTACTCTGGAGGAATTCTTCTCTTTTCATAACTTTCTACAGTTTTTAAACATAATTATATGCATACTCATTTAAATTAAGTACACACTTTTCATCATTGAAGACTCTGAAAGATCACCTACTGATCCAAACTGACAGGGTTCAAGTATTAGACAAAGATCGGGTTTTTTCATTATCCCATACAGAAAGTCACACAGTATATGCGGATCATTCTTCAAAATGGCCTACCTGTAAATTGAAACGAGCTGTCGGAGTCATTTAAATCTTCACCGGCCCCTTATCACATAAACCAATGCAGTGTTTACTTGGCAATTCATACAATTCAATTGAATCATTAGTAAATAGCAAAAAATGTATATTATTTGAAAACAAAAATTTTAAAAAAGAAGAGAATGAAAAATATTTGCTTTCAATATAGCTTCAATTACATTACATTCTTTTTGAAAATCTTTCATAACTGTTGTTAGAGTTCGCATGTTTGATACTTCTCAACATTGGGGTCTAATTCACAATTCATATACATTTTATAACTATTAAACCAACCAATGTATCGTATAACATCTCCCCTCGTTTACATACTCACACTAACCCTACTTATTCTCACTTCCGCCTGTCAAAATGAACAAACTGAAAGTGCAGAAGATAATTTTTACAGCATTGAAGATTTCCCGACTGTAGAGAAAATTGATGCCCATGTTCATCTGAATGTGGTAAATCCCATCGTTATTGAGCAGGGAATTGAGGATAACATAAAGATGGTCACATTGAATGTCGCAAGTGGTAGAGACCCAGTAGCTGTTCAACAGGAAGTAGCGTTGGATTTACAAAATGAATATGCAGGACGTCTCGCCTATACTTCCGCTTTTTCACTTGATGGATTTAATGATTCTGAGAACTGGCAACAAAACACATTGGATTATTTAGAGCAGTCTTTTGAAAATGGTGCTATCGGTGTAAAGGTTTGGAAAAATATCGGAATGGAATTAAGGGATGGAAACGGCGATTTCGTGATGATCGACGATCCACAATTTGATCCGATTTTTCAATATCTCAATGATCAAAATATCCCGCTTTTTGGGCATATCGGTGAACCAAAAAACTGTTGGCTGCCGCTTGAAGAAATGACCGTAGCTAACGACCGCGATTACTTCGAAAACAATCCGCAGTATCATATGTATCAACACCCGGAGTATCCCTCTTACGAAGAGATCATTGCTTCCCGCAATGCTATGCTTGACAAAAACCAGGGTTTGACCTTTTTCGGCGCTCACCTCGGCAGCATGGAGTGGAGCATTGAGATGATGAGCGAACACCTGGAGAAATATCCGAATATGATTTTAGGAATGGCTCACAGAATCCCGCACTTGCAATATTTAGCTCAACAAGATCGCGAAGCTCTTCGCAACTTCTTTATCAAATATCAAGATCGATTCTTGTATTCGACCGACCTGCAACTCTATGATTCATCCGATCCCGAAGAAGTTCGACAACTTGCCGCTGATACCTGGAGAAGTGACTGGGAATTTTTTGTAACCGATAATACACTCGAAGTTTGGCAAGTTGAAGGAAGTTTCCAGGGGCTAAAACTGCCAAAAGAAGTTGTTGACAAACTCTATCATGAAAATGCGAGAACCAGGATTCCAAATCTTGGACTCTGATCACCAGTTTTACATGAAATGATACGGGGTTTAAAACGGGAACATCATGGCTAAAATCGAAAAATCCTTACTTGACGATTACGGCCGCTTGTTATCTCTCGACTTTTACAGAGGCTTAACCATGTTCCTGCTGATTGCTGAAGGCGCCGCCCTTTGGTACGCAATCAACGCATCCTACTTTGAAGGGAGCATAATCAGTGTATTAGGTCAACAGTTCCATCATCACCCGTGGAATGGACTCCGGTTCTGGGATCTCGTCCAACCTTTTTTCATGTTTATTGTCGGCGTAGCGATGCCTATTTCGTTAGGAAAAAGATGGGCACGAGGTGATTCATGGAATAAGACTTTCAAACATGTACTTTTCCGTTCATTTATGCTCCTTCTTCTTGGCGTGATGATTCAAAGCACATATGCCGGAAGAATATCTTTCCATTTTTGGAATGTTCTGGCACAGCTTTCATTCACCTATTTGGTTGCATTTTTGATCATGAGAAAGAGCTGGAAATTCCAGATCAGCTTTTCGATAGGACTAATATTGCTAACCGAGCTTCTTTACAGGTTTTTCTGGGTTGATGGCTTCACCCAACCATTTACGCCCGACAAAAATTTCGGCGCCTGGATGGACCTTATCTTGATGGGACAACTTAGCGGTGGACACTGGGTTGCAATCAATGCACTTCCCACAGCGGCTCACACAATTTGGGGCGTTATTGCCGGACAGCTCTTAATCAGCAACAAATTTGAAGTTTCAGAAAAACTAAAAAAACTACTTCTATTTGGCATGGGTTTGACACTCCTGGGTTATTTAATGGATCCGTTTGTCACTCCTATTATCAAACGAATTTCCACGTCCTCATTTACAATCGTTAGCGGTGGATGGTGCCTTTTGGCATTAGCCGGATCATTCTATCTTTTCGATGTGAAAAAGAAATATATCAGCACGGGTCGGTTTTTTGCAATTGTAGGGATGAACCCACTTTTCATATACCTGTTCAGTGAATTTGGCGCAGTGGACTGGCTTTACGATTTCGTAGACATATTCACGAGTGATATTTTGGGAATCGTCTCAATGCCGGGAGCGTGGATTAATGTAATTACAGCCTCCATTGTACTTGGATTGATGTGGTATATCACCTATTTCCTATACAAGAGAAAGGTTTTCATCTCTATATAATATTCTCGTACTCAATATTCTATTCGTTAACCAGTTTTACGATCGGATCTTCATCTTCTATTATTGACGAGAACCTGCCAATTTCCGGATCTGAAAAGAAATTATCATTCAGGTCATCATTTGCCGTAGACACCTCTCCTATGATGCACTCGTCAGAAATAGGGTAAAATTTATGATAAACACCAGGCACGAGTGTGATTCGCTCCCCACTTGAAAGCTTTATTTCATCTCCTGAAGTAATTGAGGTATACTCTCCGTTTACTTTCATCTTGAAAGAGGAATTCCCCTCTCCCGGCTCACCTGCCCATACCTGGACAATTAACTCACCATTTCTACAAATGATATCTTCCTTTTTTATATTATGAGTATGTGCAGGAGTTACTTGATCTTTCTCGGCATACATCAACTTTTCACAATACTCTGCTTCTTCACATAAATTAATCAGTACTAATCCTGCACTTTTAAAATCACCTAATCCAAAATCAGTTACATCCCATTTTGGGTTTGGAGGCAAATGCCAGTGATGTTCGCTGAAAAATCCAGTGGCCTTCTCTATGGCTGCATTTATCTCAGATCTTTTCATGGTGTCTTTCTATAGTAATAATTCCCATTAATTTGTAATAATCTACCCGATTTACATTGAGCAAATATTTGGGTATTTGATAATGCCTTACTTATATCGATGATATTGGCTGAGCTTTAATGAGTAAATGATCATCTATTTGTGCCTGAATGATATGGGTTTCTGATTTTTCAATATTTCCAATGATTTCACCCGTCTCATAGTTAATTAATTCATAAATTAACTGCTTATTGAGTCCTCTTAAATCAATAGATCCATTAAAAGAGTCAGAATAAAAAGCGTAATACATGCTTCCGTCCTTTTCTATTGCGTGTGCTTCAGGGTAATCAAAACCAATATCATACAGCTCTCCTCGATAATTTCCTTTTGGCAGCATGTACGTTTTGTAAATATTCATCCATTTAGAAACCAAGGCTTCCTTTTCTACTGTAAGTACGTGTTTACCCCTAGGGTCTGCACCCTCCGGCCATGTAAATTTGGTTCCGATAACACCGCCTATTCCCACCGTTGATGCGAAATCACTTCGATTATCACTTAACTCCACATGATCTCCATAATACGCAGCATCTCTTCCCATCAATGCTTTATAGGTTTTTCCTTTCAGCCGGATTTGCCAGGAATTGAGAGGATCAGATGAAACGGACTGATTCATAAACGGAGTTATAAACGACGAAATCGAAGTTCCGCAGGGACATATCTCAACAACTGCATCGGGCTTAATACTGAGTGCCGTTTCATAAATTACTTTGTATAAATCTGGAAGTTCTTCAACTGATTTTTCAGGATATTCCTGGCTGTTTTCATGCCCGTAATCCGGTGGTACTTGATTCAGATGCTGTCCGTCAATTTTTAGTCCGTCATATCCCCATTCATTGATAAATTTTTCAACCAGTTGCTTATGATACTCCTTGGTTGAATTCAGCGCCGGATTTAAATAATGGCTATTCCACCAGGTTATCCGTTGATAATCTCCTCCTTTATTTACCAGCAGCATATCAGGTTGATTTTTATGAATATCAGAACCCGGATCTGCCGCTAACGGTGCCCACCATAGTTTTGCTTTCAGGCCCTGATCATGTATTTGATCAACAAACTCTTTCATCGTTACATCAGCAAACTTCTGATTTGTTCGCCAATCTCCCTCAGCTATCTGCCAACCATCGTCCAGAACGGCCCATTCAAAACCCAGCTCCTTTACTTTTGGAAGTGTGTTGACAACCTGATCAACTGTAAAATTTCGCTCATATCCCCATGCGCACCAAATCGGTTCATATGCGGTATCCGGTGCTTCGGAAAAGTGAACACCTTTTCTTTGCAATAGTGCCCTGTATTTTTCGATAGAAGAGAAAAAATCACCATTGTGTGCCGCAACAAAGGTTTCCAGTGTGGAAAAACGTTCACCCGGAGCTAAATTCTTATTCATTTTTTGGTTTGATACACTATCGGCATCAAATGCAACAGAAATCTGAACACCCGATTCAAGATTTTTCGAATGTACCGGTAATGAAACCAGTTGTGGTTCAAGGTCGCTGTGGCCAACGGTTAAACCTGCATCCGAACGCCATAGATCTACCAAAGGGATCCCGCCTCCATAATCTGACGAGTTCATTCCCTGGTAATTCTGTTGATAGAAATCATCACCAACGGGTAACACCCAATCTTGTCTTGATGGGTAGGAACCACTCTGAAAGGACCAGAAATTTGTTTCGGAACCATTTTGAGGAATTTCACTAACGATATACCGATTGTTTTCCCATCCCTGAATTTCAACAGGTTCATCTCCAAGATTTTCATATTCCACCTGGGTAATGATCAGGTCGGGAATATTCTCGTAAACAGTAGCAGTTACGGTTTTCCTGAAATTATATGAATGTTGATTTATTTCACCACTTATGATTAAGCGACTTCCTGTGCCAATCTCATCATTGATTGATTCCCTGCTATGCTCTGATTTTTCAAAATCACTTAATATTACCCCATTGATTTTTAGGATTTCAGATGGCTGAAAATCTTCTATAAGAGGTTTTTCAGCAGTTTTATAATCTATCTTCGAGTAAAGCTGATTATTAAAAATCAGTGCAACACCACCACTTTCAATAGTTGGCTCTTGATCTGTTATGCAAGCAACATTCAGCAATAATAGAATTATTAATAATGTATAGGTTTTCATATTCCCTCACGTTAGGTTTAAAATTCCAAGCAAAGTACTCATGATAACTCAATGCCCAAGAGCCATCATGTACAGAATGAACAGTACCACCGTAACGCCCCGATGCTTCTAAAACAACATCATCATGTCCGAGCTTCATAAGTTCATAGGCACAACATAAATCTGCAATGCCTGTACCGGCTACGATCACTTTCTTTTTTACTCTTGGATTTGACCTTTATTTGAACTCTGATCGCATTACAGAGTATGGCATAACCGACAAACCAACACCGGCTAAGGATGTCTGTTTAATAAACTGTTTTCTATCCATATTGATCGAGCTTTAAACTCAACTCAAGACATTAGCAGTTGCATTGAACACCTCAGATCCGCTTTTTATAGCACTTAACCTGTATCTTTAAGTGTCTACTAAAAATGAATTAAATCACAAAAAATGAAAAAAACAAAGTTATATTCCTTTTTTTATTTATTTTATTTGAACTGACATCTTTCTTTTATAAAAAAAATTTTTATTAATTGTCCCATGAAGTATTCTTCTGCATATAGAATACAGCCGATTTGTGAATCATTGGTTTTTTTGATTCATAATAAGCATGTAATGGTGAATATGATGGCTTCAACATCTTTAGGTCTGATCAGAAACATCACTTACTTATTCAAAAAGAAGAAAATATTCTATTTAACATTAGTTTGAGACATGCAGAACATTACTCAGTTTTTGAGAATCCGACTTTTATTTAAAAACAGCCCATCTGTCAATTCTCTCTTTCTGGAAACTCTGATTTTGAGCTTTATTTCTCTCATCTTAATGGTTCCAACTCTCGATGCTCAAATAAATATAATTCAATTAGATTCGGATCTGCATTATCTGCGAACAACCGACACTCGTGAATGGAGTGAATTCCCACCAAATGCAGATCAAGAGGAGCTTCGAATTCAATTCAGTGCAGAAAAGAATCAAACAGAATTTACACTTCAGGTTCGGCAGCTGAATGTAAAACAAAACTGGCAAATTGAACTTAACAATTCTCATTTGAGCAATTTGCACCTGAACGAAAATGATCTAACCGTTTATTTTCCAATTCCTGCCGGAACTCTAAAAAATGGTGAAAATGAGCTTGTCATCCATCAGGCAAACCAGGTACCTGATGATATCTTGGTTGGCAACATCAAAATATATCAACAACCTTTGAGTAGTACTCTAAATGCAGGAAGTATTAGAATAGATGTCAATGACCAAGGTTCCGAACGTCTCATCCCCTCAAGAATTACCATTGTTAATAGTACCAATTCACTCCAAACGGTCGGTGCATCATCAAATAATACACTTGCTGTTCGACCGGGAGTGATCTACACCGGAAACGGATCTGCAACGTTTGGACTTCCGGCAGGCAACTATACGATCTATGCCGGTAGAGGAATGGAATATGGATTAGATTCAACGAAGGTTTCGATTACTGAAAACAATCAATCATTTCACAAAACACTATCCATCCGGCGTGAGGTGGATACAAAAGGATATATCAGCAGTGATACTCATATTCACACCGTTACTTATTCCGGTCATGGTGATGCAACTGCTGATGAGCGAATGTTGACCATTGCGGGCGAGGGAATTGAACTGCCAATAGCAACTGAGCATAATCAACACGTTGATTATTCAGGCGTTGCCTCGAACTTGAGAATGACGGACTATTTCACAACAGTTACTGGAAATGAAGTAACAACTCCTTTAGGACATTTTAATGTTTTTCCTATTGAAAATGGAGCGACTCCACCAGAATCTCAAATTGAAGATTGGAGTTCGTTATTCACTGATATCTGTGATACCCCTGATGTATCGGTTGTGATTTTAAACCACGGGCGCGATAATCATGGTGGATTTACGCCTCTGAATCAAGAAAATTTCAATGCGCTAACGGGTAATTTTCGAGAAGGATTATATCCTCAATTTAACGCGATGGAAGTTGTCAACTCCGGAGCGCACCAATCGGATATGATGCAGCTTTTTAGGGATTGGTTTTCGATGACAAACCGGGGCTATCATGTAACTCCGGTTGGAAGCAGCGATGCTCATGATGTGAATCGATATATCGTGGGACAGGCCAGAACGTTCATTCAATATCCGGATGAAGACCCTTCGAGCTTAAATATCGAAGAAGTTACAGAAAAGATAGTTCAGGGAAATATATCTGTTGGGATGGGACTCTTTACGGAAATAACAGTTAATGGAGCATATGGCCCTGGAAATCTTGCCCCTGTCAAAGATTCAATCAATGTTCATGTAAAAGTACAAGGCCCCGATTGGGTTGATGCCAATGTGATTGAGTTATACAGGAATGGTGAAATTGTCAGATCAGAAAAAATCGACTCAAATAATTTGGCTGGTACAAAATGGGAAGGTTCCTGGACGCTCGAAAACTATGATCATGATTCCTTCCTGGTAGCCATTGCCAGGGGGCCCGGAATAAAAAGAGCGTATTGGCCGATTGCTCGTCCATATCAACCTGACACTATTGAGTGGAATCCTTCTGTGATTGGGGCCACCGGTGCTGTTTGGCTTGATGAAGACGGGAACGGAGAAAAGAATTCAGCTTACGACTATGCAAAAGATTTGGTTGAGTTATCCGAAGGATCTCTTGAAATGTTAGTAGAGAAACTTGGCAGGTTTGATCAAGCTGTAACTATACAGGCAGCTGGAAACTTTTTTGATAATCAACCGGAAGTTCTTCCTCTTTCTGATGACATGGTTCACCTGATTCAATCATCACCTGGTCATGTACGGGAAGGATTTGGAAAATATCTCACGTATCTAGATCAAATTGGCAGAATGTAATTAGTCAGTCTTCTTCAAATTCTGTTTTACTCACACTAATACGTGATCATCTCATCTTCACGGAAGTTATACAAGGTAAGCTGCCGCAGTGCATACCACCCCATCCAATAGTCACCCAATGTTTGAATGTAAGCCCGTCGAGCTGCGTCTTTTTCGTTTTGGGCGATAAAGAGATTTGTGATGTCAATCCTGCCGATGAGATATCGGTTTTGCGCAACTTCATACCGTCGCTGTGCAATAGTATCGGATTGAGCGGCTAACAGGACCTGGTCTTTGAGCTGAATAAATTGACTCACCTGGTACTCCACTTCCTGTAGAAACTGGTTCCGCTGGTACTCAATGCTATTTGCCACCTGCCGCTGTTGATTTCGGGCAGCATTGACTTCCGCCCGCGCTTTCCCCCAATTGAATATCGGGATATTAAAACCAACTGTAATAAATTGCCTGTTCTGAGGATTGCTATACAGGTCTTTAAAATCTGTAGAAGTTTGGTTTAAGCCATAATTAGCCTGAAGAGTTGCAGAAAATCCGGCCTCTTTCTTTGCCTCCGCAAAATCCCGATCCGCAAGGATTTCGTTAAAGCGATAGGTAAGAGCTTCACTGTTATTATCGTATGCCAGCTGCTTTGCCAATTCAATATCTACGTCGATATCCGGCAGATCATCTGGTGCCTCCAAACTCAGGCTTACGTCTGTTGTATAACCCAATAAAATCTTAAAATTATTAAGAGCTCGCTGGTACTCAATTCGGGATCTGGTCAGTGAAGACTCCGCATTTCTCAGAGCTAATTCGGTCTGAAGAAGATCGTTTTCAGCAATGTTCCCAACCTGGTATCGCCCCTGTGAAATGGTGTAAATTGAGTCGTTTCGCGCTACGTTAAACTCTGCGTTTTCCACATTTATTCTAGCCAGGAAAATATCAAAGAAACCATCGGTAACCTGAACTGCCAGGGATTCCATTTCCTGGACAAACTCCTTTTGGGCAATCTCGTAACGAAGCGGCTCGAGGCGGTTTCTCCACTTTAAATTATTGAACTGAAATATCGGCTGTTGCAGCCCGACAACCAGCGGTGTACTCTGCCATCTGTAGGTGTTTTCTCCTGCAAAAATTCCAAGGCGGGTAATGCCTGATGAAAGTGAGAGGCGACCACCCGATGGTAAAATGTTTTGATCGATACTAACAGATGTTGAAGCATCCGATTGCCGTTGTGAGGCAAATGTAAGTGTACCATCATCCAAACGATTTGTAAAAATACTCTTGTTAAAATTCGGAGCATCCCCACTGAGTGAAAGACTTGGATAAAGATCTGCCTTGAACGATTCAAACGCCCATCGGCTGGAAATGAGTGAATACCTGTTAGCTCTGGCAACCGGGCTGTTTTCCTGTGCAAGTTCGATGGACTCCTGAAGTGTCAACGTCCCAAGATCGAACTCCTGGGCCGCTACTCCTGTGGGCAGGAGAACGGTCATCAATGATGATATCAGGAGGGCTTTGCAGAACCAACTATTTGTTTTCGACTTCATTCGTCGTATCTGCTCATTGCGCTCAAACTGACGTCCTATTGAGCGCAGCGGAGCGAAGTCGAAATATGTCCAGTATTTCAAAGCTCTCATCAGGAAGGTTTGAAAATAGTTATTCATGATGAAGAGATTTAACCGGATCTTGCTCTGCTGCTCGTTTCGCAGGGAAATAACCGAATATCACGCCAATGCTCATGGCTACACCAAATGAGATGAAAATGGATAAAATCGTAACAATGGTCTGAATACCTGCCGTTATTTCTATCAGGTAACTGAAAGCGATCCCCAATATGATTCCAATAATTCCACCCGTAATAGAGATCGCCAGTGCTTCTGTTAGAAACTGGAATTTTATATCCTGCTTAAGAGCTCCGACCGCTCTTCGAACGCCAATCTCCCGAATCCGTTCCACCACCGATGCCAGCATAATATTCATGATTCCAATCCCACCCACAATCAACGAAATGGATGCAATAGAAGACAGCACGATATTGAAAATACTCTGAGTTCGCCGCTCCTGTTGAAGTAATAATTCGGGTACAATCACTTCAAAATCAATCACACCGTTGTGCCTGCGCGTGAGCATACGGCGAATAATATCTGAAATGGGCACACTGTAACGATTGTCACTCACCCTTACTATCAACTTGTCTAACTGGTGATAGTTCTGGCCTATGGTTGTTGTACTCTCCGCCCCATTGTTTGCAGCTGCCGATTGAATATCCTGCCCTGTTAGCATCCCCCTGTTCTTGTACCTGAGGAGAACAGTTGTAGCCGGAGTATAAATATCCAGGTTGTAGTTGCGTATGCCGAGGTTCTCGATATTCTCTGTACTGATCTCTCTCTTTTCCAACACGCCGACTACCGTAAACCAAATATCGCCGGCCTTTATTTTTCTACCCAACGCTTTCTCACCGGCAAAAAACCGGTTTTCAATATCAGATCCAATGATGCAAACCGGTTCCGAATCCCTCACCTGTATATCAGAAAATGTTCCACCTGAAGCAAACGTAAAGCTGTTGATGTCAAAATACTCCTGGCTCACACCAATCAGCTTGCCGGATCGAAGTCTTCCGTTGCGAATAAACTCTGTATCAAATACTATCTCGGGGCTCACAGATTCAATATTTGAAATATTCTGCACGATACTCTGCATATCTTCGAGAGTTAGGCCGGGCGAGTAACGGTTCTCTTCCTGAGCAACACCATCCACCTGTTGCACTTCTCCCTCAACCTGCCGAACAACCGGTTCAACAATCACATTATTTGTGCCCAATAGTTGCATCTGCTGCAGCACTTCTTGCTGGGCTCCTCGTCCGATGGCCAACATTGCGATTACCGAAGCCACCCCAAAAATTATACCCAACGAGGTCAGAAAAGATCTCATGGTGTTCTGCTTGATGGCCTCAAGGGCTATATCAAAGTTATAGATTAACTTTTTAAGCAAAAGAATCCGTTTTGAAGTTTCGTGTCAAAATATTCAAAAGAGAATACCTGTTTACTCTTGCTGTGCAATCTCTTCAGGAGTCTCGTACTCTAATAAAATCTCCGATGGCAGATATCTGCGCTCAATACCAGTTGTATCAACCGGAAGCGAAAGATAAAGCTGATCGGACAAGTCAACCCCCTCGTGAATAACCACATCATTTTCATTCATAATCCCCATTACAATTTGCTGCATCACTGCACTTTGCCCCTCTCTCTTGTAAACAACATCCATATCATTATATGCATGAATGGTTTCCAGGGGAACATAAAGAGCGCTGTCAACTGAACTAATATGAATGGTGTTGCTTGTGGTCATTGACGGACGAAGTGTACTGTCGGCTTCATTTACGCGAATCGTCACCTGAAACACTTTTGAGTTTGAGTTTGGCCGCTGCTCCCCAATATTTGCCACACTTGTCACCTGGCCTGTCAACTGTTTTTCCGGCATGGCGTCCAAGCCAAGATCTACTCGCTGACCTGTTCTTACTTTCTGAATATCAACCTCGTTGATGTATGTCAACGACTCCATTATACTGAAATCGGGCAGTTCTGCCACTGTTGGATCCCAAGCACTGATAGAACTCCCGACTTTCACTTTTGAGCCGTCGCGATTTCGCTTATAAATCACCATCCCATTTTCGGGAGCATAGATGGTAAATTGATTCATAATCTCCTGGATACGCTGTACATCATTTCTCTCTTCCTGAACTTCGGTCTCTCTTCCTCTTACATTGGCTTCAGCTTGCTTTACCTGTGTTTGATAGTTCTCCCGTGCCTGTTGTAATCGGCGTTCTGCCTGTTCATATTCAATTTGAGCCTGACGCTGTACTGCCGGGGATTCATATTGAGATTGCTCAACCACAAGTTTGGACTGTTCGGCTGAATATTCAAGATCTACTATATTATTTCTCGCTGCGGAAAGGGTAAGCGTTGAATCAAGTTTAGCCTGCTCAAGCTGTGTTTCCTCCTCTTCCAAACTCAACTGGGCATCTTGCAATGTGTTGGAGAGACTTGAACGGTCCAGTTCCGCAACAAATTCTCCCTTTTCTACAACTGTACCTTCAGGCACTAAATTGAGAATCGGAACATTGTTGATCCGAAACTGCCTCATATTTTCCGGAGCACTGATACTCGTTGAATTTTGAGCCTGCAGCTCTCCGCTTGATGTTATCGTTACTTCAAAATAGCCTACGATCGGTTCTGTATAGATTACATTCTCATCAGATGATTCAGAGCCTATTGTTAGCCAGATGATGAACATAGTCAACAGTAAACCAATTGGATACAGGTATTTTTTCTTAAATTCCATGCAAAAGCCTTATTAAGATAATCTTACACTAAAGTATGAAATTACTATCTTTTCAGGATTGAATTTGTATAGATAGGTAAAGAATTAAGATAATTTTACAATTGCCTATTCAGGTCTCTCCACGTATATAAATCAAAGTTACTTCTATAAATAAGCTCCCGATTATATAACTCTTTCTTGAGCTTTAACTGATTTGATAAGCTTACCTGTAATAGCTAAACGCTATTTTGTCGATACTTAATTAACGTGAATTCAAAGTAAGAACCTAAATAACGTCTGTCTACTCATTGTTATCCCGAACTGAGGTTCATTACAAGTTACCCTTACTCATCTCCTCTACTGCAAAATTTACTGCTCGTGCTGTAATTGCCATAAAGGTAAGCGAGGGGTTTTGAGTGGATACAGTTGTCATACACGCACCGTCTGTTACAAATACATTTTCGCAGGAATGAACCTGGTTCCATTTGTTCAGGATTGATGTCTTTGGATCTTTACCCATTCGAACCCCTCCCATCTCGTGGATATCCAGGCC
>Ga0102943_1000127_pt1 | contig 52598 bp, 44 predicted proteins | sample SalPonC_black_MG_FD_78174 | JGI IMG/M metagenome (GOLD analysis project Ga0102943, IMG submission 78174) | Salt pond soil microbial communities from South San Francisco under conditions of wetland restoration - Salt Pond MetaG... | ecosystem: Environmental > Aquatic > Marine > Intertidal zone >...
AGGGCCATAAAGAAGTTAAGGATTTGGTGGACCATGTTCTTAAAACCCTGGATGTTCCGGTGGATGCCCTGTTCTCCACCCTGGGCCGCACCGCTGCCCGGGGTCTTGAGACCGTTGTGGTCGGCAATGCCATGGAAGGCTGGATCGACGAGCTGAAGACCAACATTGCCAAAGGCGACAAAAAAATCTACCAGCCCTGGACCATGCCGGACAAGGGCATGGGCTACGGCCTCAACGACGTTCCCAGAGGCGCTCTGGGTCATTGGATCAACATTGAGGGCGGCAAGATCAAAAACTACCAATACGTGGTGCCCTCCACCTGGAACCTTGGCCCCTCCGACGGCAAAAACCAGAAAGGCCCGGTGGAAAACTCCTTGATCGGCACCCCCATTGCCGATCCTGAAAAACCTTTGGAGGTTCTCAGAACCGTTCACTCCTATGACCCCTGCATTGCCTGTGCCGTTCATGTCATTGATCCGCACACCAATCAGACCTACGAGGTCAAGGTCATCTAATCCCAGACCATGACAGGACAGGGCCCGGCGACCTGCAGGGCCCTGTCTTTATTTTTTTTGGAACCCTTATGACACAGCAAAACAACACAGCACCGGACAATATCACGGTCCTGGGGGTGGGCAACATCCTCTACCAGGACGACGGGGTGGGCATCCGGGTGATTGAGAAACTGGAAGCGGAGTACGAATTTCCCGACAACGTCTTCATCGTGGACGGGGGCGTTCTTGGCATCAATCTCTTAGGCGTCATCTCCAACGCGGGAAAACTCATCGTGGTGGACACGGTCCTCAACCACGGTCAGCCCGGAGACCTCCACCGTCTTTCCCATGAGCAGATTCCGGACCGGATCCTGGCCAAAAACTCCCTGCACCAGGTGGATCTCATCGAGGCCCTGACCCTGTGCAAGGCCCTGGGCCATGTGCCCCGGACCACCATTGTGGGCATTGAGCCCAAACAGATGGATCAACTCAAGGACAAGCTGACCCCTGAAATAGAAGAAAGGATAGAAGACCTCACCCGGGCGGTACTGGACGAAGTCAGGGACCTGGGGGGCAGTTTTCAGGCCAAGACCTAATCGGTAAGGCTGGTAAGGGTATATCCTGTGAAGGGTCCAGGCAAGAAATGCACAAATATCACTGGTTCAGGTTTCGCGTTGGACCGATGTAGGTATGGGGAAGCTGGTAGTAGTTGAAAACGGTGGCGGTTTTTTTCATGGAAAGGGCCTCGAAGATTTCCGACAGATTGATGCCGATGCCCAGGTAAATGTTGCGTTCCCTGTCCGAATCCTTGGCGTATCCCCTGGCAAAATACCCCAGGTGGAATTCAAGGTAGCGCCAGGGGGTCTGTTGTGTCTGCCTGAAACCAGAGAGTTTGACGGCGGCAAGAAATTTCATATGCTCATAGTCGGTGGCCAGGTCCTCATCCTGGAACCGGGGGATGTACTCCATCCTGAAGTCGATTTTTTCCGCCAGTTTTTTGTGGCGGTAGAGCAGCCATCCGGCGGTGCAGCCCAGGGTGTTCATGATAAAGTCCTCATGGGAGAATCCGTAGGCGCTGAAACTGTCCCCCAGCTCCATATATCCCATGAGGCCAAAGGATGACAGGGTGCCCAGGGCACCGGCCTTTTCCCGGTCAAATCCCCAGCAAAGATAGGTTGAGGCCAGGGCGTGGGAAAGGGTATAGGAAAAATAAAAATGGGCCCACTTGTCTGCCCCGCCTTCCGGGGTGTTTTCTGAGAACCAGCCTTCGTGCGCCCTTTTGGGCGTGTTCTCAAAGTAGTCCCAGCTGGCAACGCCCCAGGCTGTGATCCCGGCAGCACCGGCCAGGTTCAGGGCTGCGGCTTTTTTTTCTTTTGTCCATTCCCGGGCAGGGGCGGGGCAGGTGAGGGTGAGGGCAATGAGAAGTACCAGAAGGACCCTGGCCGGGAACAGAGGGCTTTGCTGTTTGCCTTGCATATGAATGTCCCCATGATCTTGAAAAAAATATATCCCGGACCAGGGAAAATTGAAAGGGAAAATTTATGGTGTACTAGCCAAAGGCCATATGCCCCCAGTGCAGGGTGTGGTTGATGATCTGCCCTTTGAAGGGTGTGACATCCATTTTTTCCTGGATCACATGGCGGTAGATCCCGGCATTGGTGATATTACCGATGAGGACCATGCCCATGGAGACAAATGCCATGCCAGCCACCTGGGTGGCGTTCAAAATGCCAAAGGTTCCGGTGTATGCGGTTTTTATTCCGGCCATGTTCAGTCCGGCACACCGCCCCATTTCAACGGCATTGGTCCACAGCGCCGTCATGACCGGCTCACCGGTCACAGGGTCATGGGTGACGGCAACATCCCCTGCGGCAAAGGCATGGGGAAGATTGCAGCCGGCATGATTGCAAAAATGCAACGTTATCTTCGGTGATGTCGCATTTTCAGGCACACTTTTCACTGCCGCCCGCCTGGATACACCCGCATCCTGCTGTATTCATAGGTAAAAAAATCTTTTTGGCCCAGGTATACCTTATGCATAAAGTCCGGGTTACAACAGAGCATGCTCATGCCCAGTGTATGTCGCATTAAGACATCTGCCTCACACATTGTATTATGCTTTACTAACAAGGAGGTACTCGATGAAACACGCAGTCGTTGTATTGGTTTTCATGGCCGCGGTCCTTGCCCTGGGGCCTGTCGGCGCAACAGAAAAAATGCCGGATTGTTTTTCAACCAGCCTGCATCATACCGGGGAGGGGATGCGTCATTGGTATGAGGCTGAAGACGGCTTTATGCAGATTACAAAAACCCCCTACGATGAATTGAGTTGTAAGAACTGCCATGCCAAGGGGTGCGGCACCTGTCATCTCAAGACAACGGAAACCGGCAGCATCTATTCCGTTAAAAAGGCCAGCCGCGCAAAGACCTGCCTAAAATGCCATGCCCGGGAAAAGGCCACCATCTCCCTTGATCTCATCTCCAATTGTAAAGATGTCCACAGAAGCAACTATTTGACCTGTGTGGACTGCCACAGCCACCAGGAAATCCACGGCAATGGCACGGCGCACAAAAGCATGAGGGCTGACAATGCCATGAGCGCCTCATGTACCAATTGCCACACGGAAACCAGCAGGGAATATCCGGCCATCCCTGCGACCAGCTCCCACGACCTGCACATGGACAGCCTGGCCTGCAATGCCTGCCACGTGCAGAACACCATGGCATGTTACAATTGTCATTTTGGTGAGCTTGAAAAAACAAAAAGCAAACCCAAGAGCTTTACCACCAAGGTCAAGGATTTTCTTTTGCTGGTAAAATACAAGGGCAAAATCACCTCTGGCACCCTTCAGACTCTGGTGGGAAAGAACAATGAACCATTTATCTGCTATGTGCCCTATTTCACCCACTCCATCACGAAAAATGCCAGGAAATGCCAGGACTGCCATGCCACAGAGGCTTCACAAACCCTGGCCGCAGAAAAGCCATTCCGGCCGGCAGTCGTCAAAAACGGCACCCTTGAATTTTACAAGGGGGTGATTCCCCTGGTGCCGGATCTTCTGGACTGGCCATTTCTTGAAAAAAAAGAGGGAAGATGGGTGGAATTTATCCCGGACAAGGCCCCCCTTGTTCAGATGGCCGTTTATGCCGAGCCCTTCAGTCAAGAAGAATTGGAGGCCCTGAACGAGGAACAGGTATACTATGGGGAATAATCCCGGGTCTTTTGGCTGTTTCGGGCCAGGGATGAAAGTGAATTCAAATCAGCACTGGAATCGTCAAGGCTTACAGGCGCTGGATGATGTACAGATACATGGGCAGGCGGCTGCGGGTCTTGAGGCGGTAAAAGTCGAACAGGATCTCCCGGGAGGGGCGGCCAAAGCGCAGGGGGGACAGATAAATGCTGCCCTTTTGCTGGGTGAACTTCAGGCGGTCCCGGACCAGGGCCATCATGGCGGTGTTGTGACCCTGGGGAAGTGTTTCGTCCATGATAAAGTTGCCGCTCATTTCGATGCGGTCATATGTCTTGTTGATCTCTTGCATGCGTAAAAAGGCCTGGGTTACCTTTTCCGGAGTGATGGGCTTGCCGATTTGCTCTAGGGTGGCGGAATCCGCCGATTCCAGGCCGATGTTGATGAATGTGTGAAAGGGCAGGGTGTTAAGGCTTTTGAACAGCCTGTCCTCTGCATTGATCAGGGCATCCACCGAGCCGAAAAGATAGAGCCTGGGCCGGGCCATCACCGACCGGGAGAAGTCCAGGGTGTCGTAGGCCGTTCGGGCCGCATAGACAATGGTGTCGGCCGAAGCGTTCAGGGCGTCATGCTCTCCGAGGAACAGGCTGTTGTAATTGACAAGATCCTTGCCGTACAGGGCTTTGAGTGCGGAAAGCTGGCCATGGATATTTTCTTTTGACCGTGGGGTGAATTTTTTTTTGTTTTTTACCTTGCAGAACCGGCACTTGTACAGGCAGCCGTCCGAGATGGTCAGGGGAATGACATCGTAGTCCGAGTGCCGGGCATCCGGGGGCAGGACCGTGGTCCGCTCTCCTGAGATATTAAACAGATCTTCAGCCTTTGTTGCCAGATGCTCCGGGGTGATCGCCAGGATTTTTTCGGCCCATTCCCGAACAGGTCCGGGCATGTCCGGCCGGGCAATGGCCCGGTCCAGTCTGGTGGCGGCCAACCTGGGGTGCCAGTTTATGGACACCTGCCGGATGAAAGGGTCCTCAAAAGGCTTTCCCCCGAGAAGCGAGTTGGTGGTGTACATGAGGTTGGGCAGGTAATACTCTCCGATGGATTCAAATACCCCGGCATATCCCCCGGTGGAGTAGTAGATCCAGTCGTTGCCCATGGTTCGCTTGAGCCATTCCTGGGGATCCGGCCAGGCAGGGGGTTTTCCCCTGGCGTGGCGGATCTCGTGGCCGGGGGTGAACTCCATGATCAGATCCCGGGTTTCCAGTCGGTGGAATATCCCGTACTTTACCGGGTATGAGATTTTCGTATATTCTGTGTTTCCCCGGCAGTTCAGGGTAATGCAGATGTCTGCCGTTTTATAGGACAGGGAGGGGTAATATTCGGGATCTGGCTGGTACATTGGTATTTTGGCCTCTTTCTCCGATGACCGGGCAGCTTGGTTTCTTTTACTCTGTTTTACTGTCCCAGATATGATAGACTCCTGCCCATGAAAACTCAAGGATATCCAACCCTGAAAATTCTTTTTCTTGAACCCTTTTTCGGCGGCTCCCACAAAAGTGTGGCCAAGGGCTTTGCCGCAGCCTCCCGGCATGAGGTGACCATCCTGAGCCTGCCTGCGAGATTCTGGAAGTGGCGGATGCGGGGGGCGGCCCTGTGGTTTGTCCGGCAGATTCAAGATATTTCGGTCTATGATCTGGTCTTTGCCACGGACATGATGGACCTGACCGATTTTAAGGCCCTGGCAGGAACGGCCTGCCCCCCGGCAGCCCTGTACTTCCATGAAAATCAGATCTCCTATCCTTTAGCACCAGGGGAAAAACGGGACTTTCACCTGGGCTTTACCAATGTGGTCTCCGCCTTTGCCGCAGACCTGGTCCTGTTCAACTCAAGGGTTCACCGGGATGCCTTTTTTGAGACAGCCCGGAACCTGATTCAAAAGATGCCCGATGCCCGGCCATCCTGGATGATAGAACAGGTTGAGGCCAAAACAAAGGTGCTGTATCCAGGCTTTGATCTGCCAGAGGGCACCCCTGGCCCGGACAAAAAAGAGGATCCCCCCATGGTGGTCTGGAACCACCGCTGGGAGTATGACAAGGATCCCGAGGCTTTTTTTCGTGTGATGGACCGGCTGTATAAAAAAGGCATCCGTTTCAGCCTGGCCGTACTGGGGGAGCAGTACACGTCCGCGCCCCGGATTTTTGACTGGGCACGGGAACGCTTCCGGGACCGGATCCGCGTCTGGGGGTATGAGCCCTCGGCAGCGGCGTACCGGTCCTGGCTGTGCCAGGGGGCCTGCGTGGTGAGCACGGCCGTTCAGGAGAACTTCGGGATTTCAGTGATGGAGGCCGTGGCCCTGGGGTGTTTTCCCCTTTTGCCGGACCGCCTCTCCTACCCGGAGTTGACGCCTAAGCCCTTTCACAAGGAGGTGATTTATGCAGATGAGGATGCGCTTGAGGCAAGGCTTTGCACCCTGCTGTCCGCCCCGGATGCATGTCAGGCTGTCCGGCAGAAGCTGTCCGCCCATGCCAGGGGCTTTGCCTGGAACCGTATTATTTTGGAATGGGACGGGGTGATAGAGGATCTTTTGAAAAAAGAATGATATTAACTTCTTGACGGAAGCTAATTTACTTTTTAAACTAAACATTTTTTAAACCTATTTTGAAAAGAGGGTTTTTGATAGAGTGTGTTGGAACGGGGCCTGCCACTGTAAGTTATAAAAAATCAACGGAACAATAAAAATAGGCTGAATATCGGGTGCCGGGGAGAGGGGGCGTTTGACCCCGGGCATATCGGTCAGGGGGTTGCCAGGCAATCGCCTGCCACGGGTTTTGTATTTTGAGTTGAAAGAGAACACTATGGAGCTTTCACAGCATCAGATAGACTATTGTATGGAATGCGGCGTTTGCACAGGGTCCTGTCCTGTGGCCATGACCCTGGACGGGTTTTCCCCCCGGCAGATGATCAAGCGGGCCATGGCAGACCCGGACGGGGAGATCTTAGGCTCCCAGGACCTGTGGGCCTGCCTGTCCTGCTCCCGCTGTTCGGACCGGTGTCCGGTGGAGATTGACTTCCCCAAATTCATACGGAGGTTCCGCCCCAGGGCAAGGACGGGGGGTAATCTGCCGAAAACCGCCCACCACGGCCAGTTCCAGACCATTACCAACATTCAGGCCTCCCAGATCAGAACCCGGGCCCAAACCGGGGACGGGGACGCAAAGGGCTTTCCCGCAGGTAAGGGCAGAACCGCCTGGGCCAAGGCGGCCGGTCACACTGTGGATCAGGGGGAGTTTTTCTATTTTTCCGGCTGTATCGCCTTTTATGACAAGGCCTTTTCCTATCTGGACCTTGAGATGCTGAATACGGCGAAGAGCAATCTGCGCCTGATCAATGCCCTGGGGGTTGAGCCGGTGGTGTCAAACCAGGAGTGCTGCTGCGGCCATGATGCTTATTGGAACGGGGATGACGACACCGTAGAGGTGCTGGCCCGGCAGAACCTTGCCGCCATAAAGGCGTCCGGTGCAAAGACCGTTATCTTTGGCTGTCCCGAAGGCTACGCCATGTTCAAGGAGGTCTATGCCGATCTTTTCGGTCCCCTGGACTTTGAGCTTGTCCACATTTGCGAATTTGTCGCTGACCGACTGGAAACGGCCGGTTTGGAGATAAAAGACGGCAGTTTTGACCGGGTCACCTTTCAGGACCCCTGCCGCCTGGGACGGCGTTCCGGCATATACGAGGCCCCCAGGAAGATGATCGAGGCCACTGGTGTGGATCTGGTAGAGATGGACCACAACCGGGAAAATGCCATCTGCTGCGGCACCACCGGGTGGATGCAATGCTCTGCCGCCTCCAAACTCATGCAGAGCCAGCGCCTCAAAGAGGCCCAAGAAATCGGGGCCCAGGCCATTGTCACGGCCTGTCCCAAGTGCCAGATTCATCTGACCTGTGCTAGAAAGAACACAGACCACAACATACAGATCATCGACCTTTCCACCTTTGTGGCGGACCATCTTGAGATTCGCCAGGTCGAAACGCATCAGGAGTAATTTACATGGGAAACAAAACCGATATTCAAGGATCAATCATGGTGGTGGGCGCAGGCGTCGCCGGCATGCAGTCCGCCCTGGACCTGGCCGATGCCGGCTTCAGGGTCCATCTGGTGGAGAAAAAGGCGTCCATCGGCGGGGTCATGTCCCAGTTGGACAAGACTTTTCCCACCAATGACTGTGCCATGTGAGTGATCTCACCCAAACTGGTCGAGGTCGGCCGGCACCTGAACATTGAACTTCACACCTTGACCCAGGTCGATTCCATTGACGGGGAAAAGGGCAACTTCAGCGTCACCCTGAAACAGTCCCCCAGATACGTGGACATGGACAAGTGCATTGCCTGCGGGGAGTGTACAAAAAAATGTCCGGGCAAGCCCCTGGACACCTTTAACGAGGGTCTGGTCAAAAGAAAGGCCGTGTATGTGGACTATCCCCAGGCCGTGCCGCTGAAGTACGCCATTGATCCCAAGGCCTGTCTCAAGCTGACCCGTGACAAATGCGGCATATGTGCCAAGGTCTGCCCCACCGGGGCCATCAACTACGAGGACACGGAAAAGACCCTGTGCCTGAACGTGGGGTCCGTGATCATGGCCCAGGGGTACACGTCCTATGACCCCTCGGGCCTGGACAATTACCAGTACAAGGCCTTTGACAACGTGGTCACCAGTATCGAGTATGAGCGTCTGCTCTCCGCCGGCGGTCCCACAGGCGGTCATATTGAATGCGCCCCGGATCGGCGGGCCCCCAAACGCATTGCCTGGCTGCAATGCGTGGGCTCCCGGGACCAGAATCAATGCGGCAACGGATACTGCTCGTCGGTGTGCTGCATGTATGCGGTCAAAGAGGCCATGATGACCTATGATCACATCCAAGGGGCGTTTGAGGCGTCTGTCTTTTTCATGGACATGCGGACCTTTGGAAAGGACTTTGAAACCTACTATGACCGGGCCAAAGATCAGGGCGTTCGATTTGTCCGGTCCCGGATCCACACGATTACGGAAAACACGGACAAGAGCCTGTCCTGCACCTATGTGACCGAAGACGGAAAAAATATCGTTGAAGACTATGACATGGTGGTCCTGTCCGTGGGCATGGAGACCCCGGCGGACCTGGCCGAAAAAGTCCGGTCCATGGGTATCACCCTGAACACCAACAACTTTGTTGAAACCCGTTTGTTTGAGCCGGTGTCCACCAGCCGGGACGGCGTCTATGTCTGCGGGGCCCTGTCCGAACCCAAAGACATTCCCCACTCTGTTATGGAGGCCTCGGCTGCTGCCTGCGATGCCGGTGCCTGCCTGGTTCAGGCCCGGGGAACCCAGACCCGGACCAAGACCTATCCTGAAGAAAAGGCCGTGGCCCTGCAAGAGCCGCGCATCGGCGTCTTTGTCTGTAACTGCGGCACCAATATCGGCGGCATCGTGGATGTCCCGGCCGTGGCCGGGTATGCCAAAGACCTGCCCCATGTGGCCTATGTGGAAGAGAACCTGTTCACCTGCTCCCAGGACACCCAGGACAAGATCAAGGCCGTGGTCGAGGAGAACAATCTGAACCGGGTGGTGATTGCCGCCTGCACCCCCAGGACCCACGAGCCCCTGTTCCAGGAAACCCTGAGGGACGCGGGTCTCAACAAATACCTGGTGGAGATGGCCAATATCCGGAACCAATGCTCCTGGGTTCACTCCAAAGAACCCGCACTTGCCACGGAAAAGTCCAAGGACCTGGTCCGCATTGCCGTGGCCAAGGCCGCCCTGATGAATCCTTTGGCGCAGCCCGAGGTGGGCATCACCCAGAAGGGCCTTGTCATCGGCGGCGGGGTTGCCGGCATGACCGCGGCCTTGGGGATGGCCGACCAGGGGTTTGAGACCTATCTGCTTGAAAAGGGACGGGAACTGGGGGGCTTTGCCCTGAACCTGGACAAAGGATGGACTGATGAGCCCATTGCCGAAAATGTGAAAAAGCTTGTTGAAACCGTGACGGCCCATCCGGGTATTGAAGTCATGACCCAGGCCCGGGTGGATGCCACCGGCGGCTTTGTGGGCAACTTCAAGACCCAGGTCCGGTTTGGCGGTCTCAATGGCGACAGTCAGGAGGCGCAGCTGGAACACGGGGCCGTGATCATTGCCACCGGCGCCACACCCTATGAGCCGGACGAGTATCTGTATGGAAAAGATGACCGGGTCTTCACCCATGTCACCCTGGAACCGGCCCTGGCGGAAAATCCCGACCTTGTAAAGCAGGCCCGGTCTGCGGTTTTCATCCAATGCGTGGGCAGCCGCGAGCCGGACCGGCCCTATTGTTCAAAGGTCTGCTGCACCCATACCATAAAAAAGGCGGTGCAGTTCAAAGAGGAGAATCCAAAACTGGATGTCTATGTCCTGTACCGGGACATCCGGACCTATGGCCAGCGGGAGGGCATCTACCGCCAGGCCCGGGACCTGGGGGTTATTTTCATGCGGTATGATGTGGATGAAAAGCCTGTGGTGACGGCAAAGGACGACTGCCTGAGCATCCGCATCAAAGAGCGGATCCTGGATATGGACATGGAGATTGATGCGGATTTTCTGGTCCTGGCCTCGGCCATTGAAGCCCGGGGCAATGAGGAGCTGGCCCAGATGTTCAAGGTCACCCTTAACGATGATAAATTTTTCATGGAGGCCCATGCCAAGCTGAGGCCCGTGGACTTTTCCACGGACGGCATGTTTTTGTGCGGCATGGCCCACTATCCCAAGCCTGTGGAAGAGACCGTGGCCCAGGCCAAGGCAGCGGCTGCCCGGGCGATCCGGGTCCTCTCCCAGACCCGGGTGACCGTGGACGGGGTGGTTTCCCATGTGGATGCGGCCCGGTGCCGGGGCTGCGGCGCCTGTGAGGATGCCTGCCCGTTTGGTGCCATCACGGTGACGGAAAATGCCGAAGGGGTCAAACTGGCCCATGTTCAGCAGGCCCTGTGCAAGGGATGCGCGGCCTGCGCCACTGCCTGTCCCACAGGCGCTGCCGGGGTGTTTCATTACAACAACGAGGTCCTGGCCATGGTTGAGGCTGCGCTGGAAAACGTTTAGGACGGCCAGATTAAACGACAAGGAAAAAACAATGGAATTTGATCCTCATATCATCACCTTTGCCTGTAATTGGTGCTCTTATTCGGCAGCAGACCTGGCAGGGGTCAGCCGGTTTCAGTATCCGCCCAATATGCGGATCATCCGGGTCATGTGCTCGGGGGGCATTACCCCGAACTATATTTTAAAGGCATTTGAGCAAGGGGCGGACGGGGTCCTGGTCTCGGGCTGACATATCGGAGACTGCCATTACCTGGACGGTAATGTAAAAGCAAAGCGCGTCTTTGAGATGACCCAGGACCTTTTGGAACTTCTGGGCATTGACCCGACACGGGTGAGGCTGGAGTGGATCTCATCGGCCGAGGGCAACAAGTTTGCCCAGATAGCCAATGAATTCACCGAAAGTATAAAAGCCCTGGGGCCGGCAAAGATCAAGCCTGAGGCGGCCTGATTCTGACGGCGGCAAAAACCCTAAGACAGACAACCCACATAGGAGATACTATCGTGACAACAGACATACTGGTCCTTGGCGGCGGCATTGCAGGTATCCAGTCCACACTGGATTTGGCGGAGATGGGGTTCAAGGTGCACCTGGTAGAGCGCCTGTCCTCTATCGGCGGAAAAATGGCCCAGCTGGACAAGACCTTTCCGACCAACGACTGTGCCATCTGAATCCTGTCGCCTAAGATGCTGGATGTCGGTCGACATCCCAATATATCGCTTCTGGCCTATAGTGAACTGACCGCTCTTGAGGGAGAGGCTGGAGATTTTACCGCCACAGTGGTCAAGAAGGCAAGGTACGTGGATGCGGACAAGTGCACGGGGTGCGGGGCCTGCACCGAGGTCTGTCCTACGCCGGTATTGGATCTCTACAACGAGGGCCATGCCGAACGAAAGGCCATTTACTCCTGGTTTGCCCAGGGCATTCCCTCCACCCATGTCATTGATCCGGACCATTGCCGGGTCCTGACAGGGAAAAAATGCGGGGTCTGCGCCAAGAAATGCCAGGCTGGTGCCATTGATTTTGACCAGACCGATGAGATTGTTGAGATCCCGGTCGGGGCCGTTGTCGTGGCCACTGGCTATGATGTCTTTGATCCGGCCCGGATTCCCGAATACCGGTACACCACCCTGGACAACGTGGTCACGGCCATGGAGTTTGAACGGTTTCTTTCCGCCTCCGGCCCCACTGAGGGCCATGTTTACCGCCCCTCGGACCGGAAGCTGAAACAGGAAAAAATTGCCCTTGAAAAATCCCAGACCAAGCTGGCCAAAACCCTTGCCCGATTTGAGAAGAAACACGGCATGGATTCACCGGCCTTTCTGGAGGCCCTTGAGGCCGGCTCCCTTGAGGTCACGGAGGACCTGGCCAAGGACAAGGACAAGTGGGCGGAAAAGGCCACGGTTTTTCTGGCCGGTGACGACCGGCTTGCGGCCCTTGCACAAGAGGTGGCTTTGGTAAAGACCGCCACAAAGATCGCCTTTATCCAATGTGTGGGGTCCCGGGACCTGCGGTTTTACCCGTTCTGTTCGGGCTATTGCTGCATGCACGCCATCAAGGAGGCCATCATTGCCCATGAGCATGACAACGACACCCAATCCGTGATTTTTGGCATGGATATCCGGGCGGTGGGCAAGGGCTTTGAAGAGTATAAGATCCGGGGCGGCAATTCCTCCCAGATTGCCTACCGGCGGTCCCGGGTGGCTGAGATTGTTCCAGGGGAAAACCAGGCCCCGGTGCTGATCTACGAAGACACGACCACCCGGAAGATCGTCCGGGAATCCTTTGACCTGGTGGTTCTGTCCACGGCCTGCGCCCCGGTGAAGGACGCGGCCGGGGTGGCAGATACCCTTGGCATTGCCCTGGACAAGTTCGGATTTTTCAAGACCGAGGCAGCCACCCCCATGGACACCAGCCGTGAAGGCATCTTTGTCTGTGGCTGTGCGCACAGCCCCATGGACATCCCTGAATCCGTGGCCCAGGCCAGCTCTGCAGCCGCAAGGGCCGTACAAACCGTGATGAAATCCAAAAAGGCATCCTGAGGAAAGGCCATGAGTAAAACAAGCAAAAACCAACTTGAATACGAGCAGGCGCCCCGCATCGGCGTCTTTGTCTGCGATTGCGGCTCCAATATCGCCGGCCACCTGGACTGTGCGGATGTGGCGGAATACGCCAAGACTCTGCCCAACGTGGTTTATGTAAAGGAAAATCTTTACACCTGTTCCGAGGCTGGCATCGTTGAGATCAAGAAAGCCATTGAAAATGAGAACCTGAACCGGGTGCTGGTGGCCTCCTGTTCCCCCAGGACCCATCACCCGTTGTTTTCAAGCTCCTGCGCCGAGGCCGGCCTGAATCCCTACCTCTTTGAAATGGTGAATATCCGGGACCAGTGCTCCTGGGTCCACATGGGCAAACGGGACCAGGCCACGGACAAGGCCAAGTACCTGATCAAAATGGGCGTGGCCAAGGCAGCAGGGCTGGAGCCCATTGAAGAGATTACGTCCTCTCTCACCCGCCAAACCCTGGTGGTGGGGGGCGGCATCGCAGGGCTGTCCGCTGCCCAGGCCCTGGCTGACATGGGTCTTCGGGTGATTTTGGCAGAGAAAACAGGGACTCTGGGCGGCCTGCTCAATCAAATCGGCACCCTGGACACGGGGGAGACCGCAGCTGATTTTGTAAGGCGGGTGGTTGAGGATGTGACCGCCAGGGACAACATCACCTGTCTGACCAAGACCACACTGAAGTCCACCGGCGGCTACATTGGCAACTACGATGTCACTTTGGACACCCCGGACGGAGAGATCATTGAAAAGGTGGGGTCCATGGTGATTGCCACCGGCGCCGTGCCTTTGATCCCCCAGGGTATCTTTGGCTACGGCACGGATGCGGGGGTGATCACCCTCATGGAGCTGGAGCAGGCCCTGAAAAATGACAGCCTGTCTGATAAGGGGTTTTTGGGCAAAAGCATGGTCTTTATCCAATGCGCCGGGGCCAGAACCGCCAAAAAAGAGTACTGCTCCCGGATTTGCTGCATGACTGCAGTCAAGAACGCCATGGCTGTGAAGAAAAAATACCCCCTGGCCGATGTCCGGGTTTTGTATCGGGACATGCAGATGTACGGCACCCACAAGGAGCAGATGCTCTGGGATGCCCGTGGACTGGGGGTGCGCTTTGACGTGTATTCTCCGGACAATCCCCCCAGGGTGGAGAATGGAAAGATCTCCTATTTCAGGAGTGTGACCGGCGAGGATCAGGTGCTTGACATCGACATGGTGGTCCTGTCCACCCCGCTGACGGCCAGGAAGGACACCGGCACCCTGGCCAACCTGCTTCGGGTGCCCACGGATCAGAACGGTTTTTTCCTGGAGGCCCATGCCAAACTGCGGCCCCTGGACTTTGCTGCGGACGGCATCTTTGTGGCGGGTTCGGGCCGGTATCCGGCCACAGCAACTGAGTCCCGGACACAGGGCATCGGCACCGCCTCCCGGGTGGCTGCCATCCTGTTCAAGGATAAACTGGTAAAAAGCGCCATCGTGGCCCATATCGATCCTTGCTCCTGCGTGGGATGTTTGTCGTGTCTGCCCATGTGCCCCTACGAGGCCATCACCTATGACCCTGAAAAACGGGTCTGTGAAATCAACGAGGTCCTGTGCAAGGGCTGCGGCAATTGTGCAGCCACCTGCCCGTCCCATTCGGCGCAGCTGGCAGGCTTCAAGCCTGAACAATTGCTGGCCCAAATTGGAGCTGCCTGATAAATATGAGTAATAGAGGAAACCATAAGGAATACCATCCATGAGCAATCAAGAATTTGAACCCACCATCATCTGCTTTTTGTGTACCTGGTGAGCGTACGCCGCTGCTGACCTGGCTGGGGTCAGTCGTATGCAGTACCCTGCAAACATCCGGATCATCCGGGTGATGTGTTCGGGGAGTGTCTCCCCCCACCACGTGCTGAGGGCGTTTCAACAGGGGGTTGACGGCGTTTTTGTGGGCGGCTGACATCTGTCTGAATGCAATTACCTGTATGGTAATTATAGTACGGAAAAACGGGTGACAGTCCTGTCCCAGATGCTGGCGTTCACCGGTATTGACCAAGAGCGCCTTCGGGCCCGCTGGGTCTCCTCGGCAGAAGCCCCGGAGTTTGTGGAAGAGGTGAATGCCTTTATTCATACCCTGAAAAAACTGGGGCCCTCTCCGCTGAAGGCGGCCAAAGGCCAGGAGGAGGAACCCGCATGAGCCAGGACACCATGATTCAAGACATCAAGGCCCATGTGGCCAAGCTTCTGGAGGACGGCACCATTGCCGGATTTGTGGGCCTTATCGAACAAAACGGTCATGTGGCCCCGCATTTGTTTACCTCTGGGGAAAAGCTTTCCGGCTTTTCTCTGGGGGACTTCAACAGCCCCGGGGATTCCCGGTATCCGTTGAACAAGACCCTTACCACCATTGCCCGGGCTTATCCACATCAGACCTTTGGGGTGCTGGTCAGGGGCTGTGACGAGCGGGGGCTTTTTGGCCTGTTCCGCCTCAACCAGCTTCGGGAAAACCGTGTGGTTGCGGTGGGCCTTTCCTGCCCGGATGCCCTTGCCGGGGCCTGCGAGTGTAAAAAGCCCTATCCCGATGCCCTGGTTGCCGGAGAGAAGACACAAGTCCCTGCCTTGAAACAAGTGGCACAGATGGATGGAAAAGACCTTGCCCAGCGGTTTGACTTCTGGCGGGACCAGTTTCTCAAATGCGTCAAATGCTACGGCTGCCGGGACATCTGCCCCATGTGTTTTTGCAACGAATGCAGCCTGGAGTGCGAAGACCTGATCAAAAAGGGAGACCTGCCCGTAGAGGTGCCGGTGTTCCACCTGACCCGGGCCATGCACATGGCCGACCGCTGCGTGGACTGCGGGCTGTGCGACGAGGCCTGTCCCTCGGATATCCCCCTGCGGCTGCTGTATAAAAAGACCGCCGAGATCATGAACGTGGAATTCGGCTTTACTTCAGGGCTCAACAAGAAAGAGAAATCGCCCTTGAGCACCATGGGGCCCTCTAAATAGGGTGCCATCAGATAAAGAGGAAGATCATGGAGTATAAGACCACACTGACCACCTGCACCTATTGCGGCTGCGGATGCAACTTCTACCTGGAATCCTTGGACGGCAAACTCATTGGCACCATCCCTTGCAAGACCAGCCCGGTCAATGAGGGCAAGTTGTGCATCAAGGGCTGGAATGTTCACCAGTTTGTCCAGAGTGAGCGGCGTTTGACCACTCCCCTGATTAGAAAAAACGGAGCGCTTGTCAAAGCCTCCTGGGACGAAGCCATTGCTTATACTGCGGAGAAATTAAAAGGAATCAAGGCGGACAAGGGCGGGGATGCCGTGGGCTTTTTTGCCTCGGCCAAGGTGACCAACGAGGAAAATTTTCTCATGCAGAAGTTTGCACGGGCAGCCATTGGCACCAACAACGTTGATCATTGCGCCCGGTTGTGACACTCTTCCACCGTAGCCGGTCTGGCTGCAGCATTTGGAAGTGGCGCCATGACAAACGGGATGGCTGAGCTGGAAGATGCAGATACCATCTTTATCATTGGCTCCAACACGGCCACAGCCCATCCCCTGGTGGCCACAAGAATTTTCAGGGCCCTGGAAAAGGGGGCCAAACTGGTGGTGGCCGATCCCAGAAAGAACCAGATTGCCGAGTTCGCCGACCTGTACCTGCGCCATAAGCCGGGCACGGATGTGGCCCTGCTCAACGGCATGATGAAGGTGATCCTGGATAAGAAGCTGGCTGATACGGCCTTTGTGGAAAACTGCACCCAAGGGGTTGAGGAATTCAAGGCCCTGATCGATACTGTGGATCTGGGCGAATGCGCCGCCATTTCCGGCCTATCCGTTGAAGGCATTCAACAGGCCGCAGAAATGTATGCCAAGGCCGGGGCTGCCTCCATCGTCTATTGCATGGGCATCACCCAGCACACCAACGGGGTGGACAATGTGAAATCCCTGGCCAATCTGGCCATGCTCACGGGCAATATCGGCAAGGAAAGCACCGGGGTCAATCCCCTGCGGGGCCAGAACAACGTCCAGGGGGCCTGCGACATGGGCGGCCTTCCCAATGTCCTGACCGGTTACCAGCCCGTGACCCTGGGCAAGGCCTCTAAGAAATTTGCCGAGGCCTGGGATGTGGCGTCCCTGCCCCAAAAGATCGGTCTGACCATCCCGGAGATGCTCACCGCCATTGAAGACAATAAAATGGATGCCCTGTGGGTCATGGGGGAGAACCCCGTGGTTTCAGACCCGGACGCCGGCCATGTGAAAAAGGCCCTGGAAAAGTTAGACTTTCTGGTGGTCCAGGATATCTTTCTTACCCCCACGGCCCGCCTGGCCGATGTGGTCCTGCCCGGGGCCTCGTTTGCGGAAAAGGACGGCACCTTTGTCAACACCGAGCGCCGGATCACCAGGGTCCGCCGTGCCGTGGATCCCGTGGGCGAATCAAAGGCGGACTGGGAGATTATCCAGGCCGTGTCCACCGCCTTTGGCTATGACATGGCCTATGAGTCTCCTGAAAAGATCTTCAACGAAATTGCCTCTTTGACGCCCTCTTATGCCGGCGTCACCTATGACCGGCTGGAAGGAGAGGGGATTCAATGGCCCTGCCCTAGCCTTGAGCATCCCGGCACCCCGTTCCTGCACAAGGACGGCCGGTTCACCAGGGGCAAGGGGATGTTTCATGCTGTTGACTACAAGGGACCTGCCGAGCAGGTGGATGAGGACTATCCATTGTGGATGACCACGGGACGGGTCTATGCCCATTACCACACCGGTACCATGACCCGGAACTCGGTGTCCCTGGATGCCGAGATACCTGAGGGCTTTTTGGAGATCCATCCAGAGGATGCCGCTGCTATCGGGGTGTCGGACGGTGACAGGATCTCGGTGGCCTCCAGGCGCGGCCAGATCCAGACCCGGATCATGGTCACGGAGCGGGTGGAAAAAGGGGTGGTGTTCATGCCCTTTCACTTTGAAGAGGCCAACGTCAATAAGCTGACCAACCCGGCCGTTGATCCCATTGCCAAGATTCCCGAGTTCAAGGTCTGTGCGGTAAAGGTGGCCAAGGCCTGAGTCAAAACAAATCCTTTGCATGCAGCTGCCATAAGGGCTGTTTCCGTTAAGGAAGCGGCCCTTTTGGGTAAGACCATCAAGCACCTGGCATTTATCCTGAATACAATGCCGGTATACGTTAAATTTATACTGCCAAGAGAAATTGTGACGATGTCAGAAAACAGATCAGCAGGGTTGCAATGATTCCCTGGGAAGAACTCGGCCGGGCCAAGGTGCCCGGAAACACCAATGAGCTCATCCTCAGGAAAAGGGGCCAGGAATTTTCCATCCAAACCGCTGGAATCGAGCTGATGAACAGCCGGATTCACGGGTCGGAAGATGCCTTGGCCACCCTTGCCCTGGACTGCACCAAGGCAAAAGGCAGGTTAGAAATTCTCATTGGGGGATTGGGCATGGGATATACCCTTGGGGCTGCCCTGGCCAAGGCAGGGCCAAAAGATGCCATCCTTGTGTCTGAACTGGTTTCAGAGGTGGTATTCTGGAACCAAAATCATTTGGGACACCTGGCTGGAATGCCCCTGGATGATCCACGGGTTGCTTTAGAATTGTTTGATGTGGGGTCAATCATTGCAGCAAGCAGGGCAGACTGGGATGTGATCCTTCTTGATGTGGACAACGGGCCGTCGGGCCTGACCCAGAAATCCAACAATAGTCTGTACACCCGGGCAGGTGTGAATGCCTGTTTTAAAGCCTTGGCTCCTGGCGGGGTTTTGGCGGTCTGGTCCGCTGGTGTGGATGACGCCTATACCCGCAGCCTTAACCAGTGCGGATTCAAAGTCAAATCAGTTGTGGTCAGGGCAATGCCCGACAACAAGGGAAGCCGGCATATCATCTGGCTTGCTGTAAAGCCTTGAACCCATACCTTGCCTGTGCTGAATCTTTCATTGCCTGTTCCAGGTGGTGTATAAAATAATTTTGGTCAAATGAGCATTATTTTCCTTGACAGCGCATTGGTGCGGGCTTAGAGTTATGGTCAAATGACAATAACAAGGAGCGCACATGCCCAGACCCAAACGACCCAGATGCATTTCATCCAGGCCCATGGCAAAGGGATTTAAACCCCGGGGCACCCAGGAAACCGGGGAGACCATCCTGACCCTTGAAGAGTTTGAAGCGGTCAGGCTCATTGATTACGAAGGCTTTGACCAGGCCGGGGTTGCCGGGGTCATGGGGGTCTCCCGCCAGACGGTTGGGCGGATCCTCAAGGCGGCCCGGTTTAAAATCACCGAATCCCTGGTCACAGCCAAGCGTCTCACCGTTCAGGGAGGCTGCTATGAGATGCGGGGTCGGGGCAGAGGCCGGCGGCATGGCCGTCGGAGACGGGAATAAGGCCAGAGGAGGTGATTTTCATGCCAGATAATAGACAAGACCAGACCACGGGCCAAGGGCCCTTCCGGCGCAAAGGCACCGGAGGGGGGCGCCGCGCCGACGGTGTCGGAAGATGCCAGGGCGGCACCGGCCGGGGCCAAGGCGGCAGAGGGCGCTGCCAGACCAAAAATGGCCGGGGACAAAAAACCCAATTGGATAACCCATCTGATTCAAAAGCGTGACGCCAGTGACAATCTTATTATTAAAGGAGAAGACTTATGCCAGGTTTAAACCAGAGAGGCCCTGAGAATATGGGGCCCATGACAGGAAGAAAAATGGGCAGATGTGTAACAGAAACCACCACCGCCGGTCAGGGTTTTGGCCCTGGAATGGGCCAGGGCTACGGCTTTGGCGGTGGATTCGGCCGGGGCAGGGGCTGCGGCCGCGGATTTGGCCGGGGCCGGGGAGGCGGCTGGGCCGCCCCGGCTGCCCCAGGATCTTATGCCCCCGGACCTGCTGCCCCGGTCACCAAAGAGGACTTGAGCCTCAGGGCCCAAGCCCTGGAACAAGAGCTTGAGGCCGTTAAAAAGCAGCTCAAGGGGGTTTCCGAAGACTAACCCGCCCCTGAAGCAATTAAAGGCCGGGCCGCCCATGGCGGCCCGGCCTTTTCGTATTAAACAAGAATCCAAGGCTCCCCAAATGTGATCTTTTTTTTCCGAAACCGGAATTTTCATGATGCACCTCCTTTGATTGTGGGTATGGGAAATGTTTTGACGCCGCCAGGTTAAATCGGCTATGGTGAATAATATCCAAGATATGGACAAAATTGAAATCAAAAGAAAATACTCGATGTCAATGCAGGAAATTATGATTTTGGAGTCACAAGGTTTTTAATCGTATCATCATTTTATCAAAGGTAAATTGAGGAGGTAATATGCATATCCACACTTCTGAGCAGGATCGTTTGGATCTGGGTTTTGGTAATTACTCCTGCAATTGGGGGGTGCATATCTGCGGCCTGTATGAAACCGAAGAAGAAAGAGACGAAATTGTTTTTGGTTTTTTACGACAAGGAGATGTCTCAGGTGACCTTCAATTTTACGCTCCTGCAGAAAGAACAATAGAAGATTTTAGAAAACAGTATGCAACCTTTTGTGATGGGTGTGAACTGCACACCCATGATGAAAACTGCTTTCAACTCTTTCAAGTAAAAGACCTGTACTATCCTGATGGCGTCTTTTCCCCTATCAGTATGGATCAAGGATTGGATCGCTTTTTTGAAGAGAGTCAAAGATCAGGTCCAAGAAATATCAGGGCAACGGCTGAAATGGTCTGGGCGTTAGAAGCAGTACCAGGGGTTCAGCATCTAATGGCATATGAATCCAGATTAAATTACTTTATTGAAAATAAGCCCTGGATCAGTATCTGTTTATACAACCTGACCAAATTTGACGGTGCAACCATCATGCAGGTTCTTAGAACACATCCCTATACGATAAACAAAGGCGTTATCACTGAAAACCCATTCTACCAAGATCCGGATATCTGGCTCAAGGAGAATGCACCCCAATTTTTAAAATAAGAAATTTTTTATGACGACTCTCCATTTGGAACATGATCTTTTTCTTTTGCTGCTGAACCTTTCACAGGTTACAGGTGAAAAAAGAATTAAGACTTTATTCGTTGATTCCATGAACTCTCTGAGCGAAAACCTCAAATTGCGTTTTGTTGAAAAACAAGATGATGCCATGGGGGAAGCCATTGAAATTTCAACGATACACAATCGCCTGGGTTTTATTGATATGCAGTCTAATCCTGACCACATAGGCGAATCTACAAAAGCATTGATTAGAAATTCGGTAAAGATGCTGGCTCTTTTTTTAGAAAAACAGGTGCACGACAGGCTGCTGTCTGATGAGAAATTGTTGCTGAACGATTTGGTGGAAAAGCAAACCCGAAGCCTTAAAATTGCCAACAAAGAGTTGAAAAAGGAGATTGAGGAACGTAAAAATATAACGCATAAGTTAGAGGAGAGTAAATTTTTTATCCATCGGATATTGGATGCAACCCCCAACATCATCTATATTTATGATCTTCTGGAACAAAAAAATATCTTTGCGAATCAAAAAATCACTGCATTTCTGGGGTATAATACCAAACAGATTCAGGTGTTGGGGTCTAATATCATGGCGCAAATTCTTCACCCTGAAGATATGCCCAGTGTCATAGAACATCATGAAAGTTTGAGAACAGCCCCAGACAATCAAATACGTGAACTCTTTTATCGTATCAGGCATGCGGATGGTTCATGGCGATGGCTGTGCAGCAGGGATCTGCCATTTTCAAGGTCTTCCAATGGCAATGTAAAAAGGATTTTAGGCATTGCAGAGGATGTAACTGAAAAAAAAGAATCTGAAAAGGCAAAACTCAAACTCGAGGAACAACTCAGACAGGCCCAAAAAATGGAAGCTATCGGGCGCCTGGCCGGTGGCGTGGCCCATGATTTTAACAACATGCTCAGCGTAATTCTCGGCAGGACAGAAATGGCCCTGGAGGAGGTGGACCCAAACCAGGCGCTGTATGCTGACCTGGAGGAAATCCAGACGGCTGCCCAGCGATCAGCCGAAGTCACCCGGCAATTGCTGGCCTTTGCACGCAAACAGACCATTGCACCAAAAGTGGTCAACCTTAACACATTCATACAAAGCACCCTTAAAATGCTTCATCGCCTGATCGGTGAGGACATCGATCTGGTATGGCTGCCGGATGACCTTATCTGGCCGGTCAAAATCGACCCGTCTCAAATCAATCAGATCCTAACGAACTTGAGCGTCAACGCCCGGGATGCCATTGCCGATGTTGGCAAGCTGACCATTGAAACGGGTAAGGCGACATTTGACGAGGCATATTGTGCTGACCATCCTGACTTTGTCCCTGGAGATTTTGCACACCTGACAGTCAGGGACAACGGCTGCGGTATGAATCAAAAGAGTTTAGAAAATATCTTCGAGCCTTTTTATACAACCAAAGACGCGAATTATGGCACCGGGCTTGGCTTGGCCACAGTGTATGGCATCGTCAAACAAAATGACGGGTTTATCAAGGTGTCTAGTGAGCCAGGCCAAGGGACAACAGTCCGGATCTACCTGCCCCGATATCTGGCTGAGACCGAAACCCTTGAGAAACCCCCCTCAGGCACACTAAACCCAGAGGGAACAGAAACCATTTTGTTAGTGGAGGATGAACCTTCCATTCTGCGGATGACCCGGATGATGCTCGAACGGTTGGGCTATAACGTCCTTGCGGCCGATACCCCTGGGCAAGCCATCGACCTTGCTCATGAACATGCCGGCGACGTTCATCTGCTCATGACTGACGTGGTCATGCCCGAGATGAACGGCCGGGATCTGGCCAGAAACATGTTGTCGCTTTATCCGGATCTGAAACGATTGTTCATGTCCGGCTACACAGCAAACGTGATTGCTCACCATGGCGTATTGGATGAAGGCGTGCAGTTTATTCAGAAACCGTTCTCCAAGCAGGATCTGGCAATCAAGGTTCGCAAGACCTTGGATGAGAATAATTCTTGAGGAAGGTATCGTCTCTATGAGTTGTAACCAGGCACAAACAACTTGCAAAGACATTAAAGTGTCCCAAAACCATCCCTTTGAATCCCTGCTTGCATTCCGCAGGAAACTGCTGAAAGGGATGTTGATCGCTTTGTCCATACTGGGACTGCCCGCAGTGGTTATTGCCTGCCGTGAAGCAATCGAACTGAACCAGATCGCTGGTGTGATTTTATATATTGTTTTGTATTTTCTGGTGGCAGCCATCACCATGGCCTTCAACCGACTGCCCTTTTTTTTCTGTGTCTGTGTGATGCTCGGCTCTTTGTATATGATCTCGATATTTAATCTGATCCATTTTTCTTTTTCCGGGGCTGGAATTGAAATTTTTTTTACCATCACCGTGCTGGCAACGGTCCTGCAGGGGTTACGCGGTGGCTTTGTTACAGGCAGTCTGTGTCTTGTTTCCATTATCGGGGCAGGTCTGTGTTTTGCGTATGGCATTATTCCCATTACATCGGAAATGCCAGCCACCACGGATTCCCTTGTTTCCTGGTTAACCGCAGGCGGGCTTTTTATTCTCCTGGCAGGCACCCTTATTCTGGGATCAGGCATGTTGCAGCAACATCTGATACACTCTATTGAAACCGTTCATCACCAGGCAGATCAACTGTTCCGGGCCAATGAAAGATTATCAGAAGAAATGCAGCAGCGGTCATTGGTTGAAGAAAAACTGCGACAAAGCGAATTCCAGTTCAAAACATTATTTGAAGTCGCGCCGGATGCCATGTATTTGAACGACCTTGAGGGCAACTTCATAGATGGCAATTCCGCTGCAGAAACGTTGATGGGCATATCACGGGAAGAGTTCATTGGTAATAATTTTCTGGATTTGGGCATACTTGCTCATGATGAAGTTCCCAAGGTCCTGGATCTATTGGAGAAAAATATTCAGGGCCAGTCAACCGGGCCCGACCAGATCACCCTGATTAATAAAAACACCAAAAAGGTTGATGTGGAAATCCGCACCAGCCCTTTTCAAATGAATGACAGGCCATTAATACTGGGAATCGCCCGGGATGTGTCAGAACGCAATCGCCTTCATGCTCAGCTGAACCAGGCCCAGAAGATGGAATCGGTCGGGCGCCTGGCCGGTGGCGTGGCCCATGATTTTAACAATATGCTTAACATAATCCTCGGCAATACAGAAATGGCATTGGAAGACACGGCCCAGGACGATCCACTGCAAGACATTCTTGGAGAAATTTTCTCTGCGGCCAGGCGCTCTGCCGATATCACCAGACAACTGCTGGCTTTTTCCAGAAAACAGACCATTGCACCCAAGGTCCTTGATCTCAATGACACCATCGAGAGCATGCTCAAGATGCTTGGGCGGCTAGTCGGCGAGGATCTGGACCTGGCGTGGCGACCTGGTGAAACTATTGGGCAGGTCAGGATAGATCCGTCACAAATCGATCAGATTTTGGCCAATCTGTGCGTCAATGCCCGTGATGCCATTGCGGGCATAGGAAAGATAACCATAGAAACTGGCAGCAGGGTTTTTGATTCTGCGTATTGTGAGACACATCCGGGATTTGAAACTGGTGAATTTGTCCTGCTGGCGGTCAGTGATGACGGCAGCGGCATGGATCAGGAGACATTGGCGAATATGTTTGAGCCGTTTTTTTCCACCAAAGACGTGGGCCAGGGCACCGGTCTGGGGCTGGCCACGGTATACGGCATTGTTAAGCAAAATGGTGGTTTCATCAATGTTTACAGCGAACCGGATCAGGGAACCACCTTTCGGATCTATCTGCCCCAGTATAGGACTGAAACCAAAAGCCCGGAGAAAAAAACACCAGACAAAATAGGTATGGACGGAAATGAAACCATTCTGCTGGTGGAGGATGAGCCTGGGATCTTAAGAATGACCCGGAAAATGCTGGAGCAAAACGGTTACAACGTCCTTGCAGCCGGCACGCCCGGGCAAGCCATGGATCTTGCTCATGAACATGCTGGCGACGTTCATCTGCTCATGACTGACGTGGTGATGCCCGAGATGAACGGCCGGGATCTGGCCAGAAACATGTTGTCGCTTTATCCGGATCTGAAACGATTGTTCATGTCCGGCTATACAGCAAACGTGATTGCTCACCATGGCGTATTGGATGAGGGCGTTCAGTTTATTCAGAAACCGTTCTCCAAGCAGGATCTGGCAATCAAGGTTCGCCAGGCACTGGATGAGGATCATTTTTAAGTGAGACAATGAGACAGGCCAGGGCTGGTCTGAAATCTGAACCTGAAGGGAGAGCCCCATGTCTGATACGGAATTTGCCGGGTTAATGGATTTTTCTAGGAATGCAGGGGATGACACCCTGTACCGCATGTCTGCGGACTGGATGCAGGGCCGCACCGTCTACGGGGGGCTGGTGGCTGCCATGGCCCTGACCGCCATGGGGGGCCATGTGCCAGAGGGCCGGAAGATCCGCAGCCTTCTCATCTCCTTTGTGGGGCCTGTGACCGCAGACCCTTTCCAAATCCGGACCCGGCCCCTGCGGTCTGGAAAATCTGTTACCACCACCGAGGCCATGGTGATTCAGAATGGGAATATCTGCTTTACAGCCCTTGGCAGTTTTGGGGGGGATCGGCAGTCAGCGGTTCAGGCGGCACCAGAGTCCAGGCCTGCCATGGCTGACCCGTCTGAGGGCATTGAGCTGCCATATATTGAAGGCATGACCCCGGCATTTACCCGGCATTTTGCCTATCGCTGGGGCATTGGGGCCTTGCCCTTTTCCGGGAAAGGGGGGCAGGAAATCGGGGGCTGGATCAGTTTTCGGCAAGGCACGGACTGCCTGACCGAGGCGTGGCTGGTGGCCCTGGCCGATGCCTGGCCCACCCCGGCCCTGTCCAGCCTGCAGGAACCGGCTGCGGCCAGCACCATGACCTGGGCCCTGCAATTTGTCCACCTCAACCGGAATACCTGCGCTGAAAATGAATGGTGGGGCTATCACTGCCGCGTGGACAGTGCGGAAAAGGGCTATGTCCACGAGCGCAGCAGGGTCTGGGCCCCTGACGGGAATTTGGCCTTGTTCTGCCAGCAGACCACGGCGTTGTTTGCCTGAGCCCCCAGGCACAGCCTGAAACACGGGGGTTTATTTTCTGCCTGGCCTGGCTGCAGACATGTGTTTGAGCCGGGTCATGGGTATTTTCCCGTATGTCAAAGGGGGGATAGATTACCGTGACGGTATGAGCATGTCCGGCTGCAGCCTGTGAAAGCCTTTGAGGTGCTCCTGCCAATAGGCCTGGTATACCAGGTTGTCGCTGTGAAATGAGGTCACCTGCTGCCGTTTTTCCGAGGCATAGATCATGTGAAGCCGCCCGGAAGGGTTTTTTTTATAAATCATGGCGGCCAAACCGTTATTTAATAGGATAAGATCCCCGTTTTCCACATGAGTTTCAGGAATGGCGTAGGTGTTTTCCAGAAGATATTTCATGGGCAGCCAGGCCTTGTAACGCAGCCCTGCTTTTTTTGCGGCAGCAGCATAGATGCTGTGAAAAAGAGAGGAATTGTCCGTGGTTCCGGTGCGGGCCGGCACCCCCCCCAATTGAACCGGCATGCCGATGAACTGCTTTGCCACAAAGGGGATGTGCTGGCGAAACAGGGTTTGAGGGCTTGAGACCACCTGCCCTTTGGCCTGTTCCACAGCCTGGCTGGCAGACATGGTATTGGGGTGGCTTGCCAGGGCAAGGGAACCCCAGAGTGCGATGAGCGCCAGGCTTATGAGTATGCGTTTCATTCTATCTTCCTGAAGTAAGCGGTCTTTCCATGTATAAAATACCCGGAAAAATATTACAAGGCCTATTGGTCGTCTAAAGCCCGCAAGTCAGGCTAAAGCTCCACAGGAGCTGATGGCACCTTGCTGGTGGATCAGGGATCATGGATGTGCTATAAAAAAACCTTAACAAATGATACAAACAGCAGGATAGTGATGACATACAATATAGCAATTAACGGGTACGGCCGCATCGGCAGGTGCGTGACCCGTGCCCTGTACGAATCGCCGCGGTTCCGGGATAAACTCAACCTGGTGGCCATCAATGAAACAGCCAAACCCCGCAGCCTCTATCATCTGACCCGGTTCGATTCCACCCACGGCCGGTTTCCCATGGATGTGGAGAAAAACGGAAACCACATGCGCATCGGTGAGGACAAGATTTTCCTGTTTCAGGAGAAGAACATCGTCAATTTGCCCTGGAAAGACCTTGGCGTGGATGTGGTTCTGGACTGCACCGGAATTTACAACGACCGGGAGTCAGCTGACCTTCATATCATCTCCGGGGCTGCCAAGGTCATCTATTCCCATCCGGCAAAGGACGAGATGGATGCCACCGTGGTCTTCGGGGTGAACCACCATGACCTCAAAGCATCCCATACGGTGATTTCCAATGCCTCATGCACGTCCAACTGCCTGATCCCCATCCTGGACCTTGTGGACCGGCACCTGGGTATTGATGCCGGCACCATCACCACGGTGCATTCAGCCATGAATGACCAGCCCGTCATTGATGCCTATGATACGGATCTGAGAAAAACCCGTTCTGCCATTCAGTCCATCATTCCCGTGAGCACCTCCCTGGCCCGGGGGATCGGCCGGATTCTTCCCCATCTGGACGGCCGGTTCGAGACCCTGGCCATCCGGGTCCCCACCACCAATGTTTCTATCATGGACATCACCCTGTCCGTGAAAATCGACACCACTGCTGACGGGGTAAACGCCATGCTGATTGACGGGGCCATGACCGGATACCACGGCGTGCTTGGGGTCAGCGACGAGGAACTGGTCTCCTGCGATTTCAACCATGATGACCGTTCTGCCATCGTTGATCTGCCCCAGACCCGGGTGGCTGGACAGCGCATGGTGAAGATTCAGGCCTGGTTTGATAATGAGTGGGCATATTCCAACCGGATGCTGGACACCACCATAGCGGCCATGGAGGCCTGACAATACCCAATCCATTAAACGATGGATAATACCATGGATCCCTTGGTTTTAAATTCATACATTGCGTTGGAATGATTGCTATTTATTGTCATATTGTATACCGTGAGAAAGAGTCAAAGAAAAATGAGTTCCGCTTGGTATCTGGCGATATGTCCTCGGGGAAAGAATCTGAATATGAAAGCTGATTTTTACGGCATTATCAATGCCGCCAATGATGTAATTGTTGTCCAAGACATGAATACTGGAAAATTTTTGGATGTAAACGAAAAATTTTCTGAAGTGTATGGGTACACCAAAGCAGAAGCCCAAGGTATGGATGTGGAAGTTGCCAGCGAAGGACGGCCGCCCTATACCCAATCAGAGGCCATGGCGCTTGTTCGAAAAGCCGTTGCCGGTGATCCTCAGTTTTTTGAATGGAAAGCCAAGAAAAAAAGTGGCGAACTTTTCTGGATTGAAGTCAATCTAAAAAAAATAATCCTTAAAAATAAGCCCTGGCTAATTGCAATTTCCAGAGACATCACTCAGCGAAAAAATCATGAAATTCTTCTGGAAAAGAAACATTCGGATTTAATGCTGGCCCAGCGAATTGCATCTATCGGCGTTTGGACTTTTGACCCTGAAATCGGAATCCCGGAATGGTCAGAAGAGATTTACAGACTTTATGAACGCAACCCTCGCCTTGGTCCTTACCCGATCAATGCGTACAGCGCCATTTACAAAGGAAAATGGTTTGACAGGTTCAATAACGCCATAGCAGAGGCGATTACCAACGGCACGCCCTATGATATTGAGTTACGACTCCGATGTCCATCTGGTAAACATAAATGGGTTCATGCCATTTGTGAACCAGAGCCTGAAATCGGCCCTAAAGGTCATAAACTTAGAGGCACCATACAGGATATTACCAAAGAGAAGCAGGCGTTAATTGCTTTAGAAGAAACCAAGAACCAGTATGAATCCATTTATAATAATGCCCAGGTTGGCTTAAGCCGCACCCGGATCAGTGATGGCAAGGTGTTGGCGTGTAACCAGAAAATGGCGGATATTTTTGGCTATGACACTATAGATGAATTTGTTGCCAAGGGTGTCCTTTCTGACCGGTATGTTGATAAAGCAAGAAGAGAAAAGGCTTTATCCGAGCTAGGAAAAACCGGTTTTATTCAGAACAGAGAGGCCCGGTTTTATAGAAAAGACGGGCAGGTGATCTGGGCCAGATTTGACAGTCACATTTTTCCGGAATACGGATACATGGAAGATGTTGTCATTGACATTACTCAACAAAAAGAGTCTGAAGAAAAATTGTTGCACCAGCAGAAAGCGATTTCTTTGAATAACAAAATCGCCAATGTATTTTTAACCGCTTCAAGAAATGATATTTTTGCCAATACCCTTGATGTTGTTCTTGAAACACTTGAAAGCCCGTTTGGTTATTTCGGCTATATTGATGATGAGGGGAATTTAAATTGTCCGTCAATGACCCGACACATATGGAACAAATGCGATATGCCGGATAAGCGTATTGTTTTTCCCAAAGAGCTCTGGGGCGGTGCCTGGGGAGAATCTTTAAATATGGCCAAGACTGTTATCTGCAATGAAGGGCTCAGACTTCCGGACGGCCATATACAGCTGGTTTGCGCCATGGCTGTTCCGATTATCCATCATGATGAAGTTATCGGGCAATTTGCGGTTGCTGATAAAGAGAACGGATATGATCAGTATGAAAAATTTCTCCTTGAAAGTGCGGCATCTCAAACAGCACCCATTCTGAACAGCTTGCTTGAAAAAGAGGCTCAGGAAAAAGAGCATAAAAAAATGCAGGCAAGGATAGAACAGGCACAGAAGATGGAAGCAGTTGGGAATTTAGCAGGCGGTATTGCCCACGATTTCAATAACATCTTATTCCCGATTATTGGTATGTCCGAGTTAATGATGGAAGATTTTGAGCCTAACAGCTTGGAATATGAAAATGCCCTGGAAATTAACACGGCAGGTAAACGGGCAAAGGATCTGGTCAACCAAATTCTCTCATTCAGCCGCCAGACTGAACACGAAAGGATGCCAGTCAAGTTTCAAAAAATTTTGCAAGAAGTGTTGAAACTGTGCCGTTCATCTATCCCAACAAATATTGAAATTGAACAAGACATTCAGCAGGACTGTGGCTCTATCCGGGCCAATGCCACCCAGCTTCACCAAATAGGTATGAACCTTATCACCAATGCGTATCATGCTGTTCAAGATAAGAATGGTAAGATTGCAGTTCAGCTCAAAGAATGCATCCTCGACAAAAAAGAAAAATCTTTTTTATCTTTAAACGCTGGAAAATATGTGCGGCTGTCAGTTTTTGATAATGGCACCGGCATACCAGAAGAGATTAAAGACAAAATATTTGAACCATACTTCACCACCAAGAAAAAAGGCAAGGGCACCGGCCTGGGGCTGTCTGTGGTGTATGGCATCGTCAAAGAGTTTGGTGGCGAAGTCCAGGTTTCAAGCAGTGTTGGGGCAGGCACCACATTCAATATCTATCTGCCTCTGAGTAAAACACACCATACGCCGAACATTGCCAACACAGGTTTTGACATTAAGACCGGCCATGAACACATACTTCTGGTAGATGATGAGCCCGCCATAGCCCAGCTTGTTCGGTTGATACTTGAACGGCTGGGATATACGGTCACCTCCCGGGTCAACAGTATTGAGGCGTTGGAGGCTTTTAAAGAGAATCCGGATAAATTTGATATGGTTATCTCTGATATGTCCATGCCCGCTATGACAGGGGATCAGCTGGCCTATGAGATAAAAAAAATCAGGTCTAACATGCCTGTTGTCATCTGTACCGGTTTCAGTGAACGAATCGATAAAGAAAAAGCTGAAAAAATCGGAGTAAATGGATTTCTAATGAAGCCGATTCTCAAGTCGGAACTGACCCAAATGATACGACATATTTTGGATGAGAGTTCCCATGTGTAAATCGAATACTATTTTTGTATTCATTCTGGTAATATTTTTTGCGAGTTTGAAACCCCTTTCCTCTTTTGCTGATGACAGCACATCGGTGAGTCTTTCTGATTCAATATTGAAATCTGCAAGTGAATTGGATTACCCGCCTTTTGCGCTGGTGCTTGAAAATGGATCTGCAGACGGGTTTTCCGTTGACCTCTTAAAAGCGGTGGTGTCAACAATGGGTAGAAATATTCAGTTCAAGGTCGGTCCATGGCATGAGATCAAGCAGCAGCTGATCGACGGAAAGCTGGATGTTCTGCCCCTGGTGTCGTATTCTGAAGAACGGGATAAGCTGTTCGACTTCACAGCACCTTTCTTGCGGTTGCACGGCACGGTTTTTGTCAGAAGAGGCGATGATTCCATACAAGATTTTGATGATTTAAAAGACAAAGAAGTGCTGGTAATGCAGGGGGACAATGCCCATGAATATGCCATTGAAAATCAACTGGCCGGTAAACTCGTGTTCACAGACAATTATGAACAGGCATTGCAATTGTTGTCCTCTGGTCAACATGATGCCGTGCTGATGCTGCAGCTGGTCGGATTTCAGCTGCTTAACAAACTGAACATTAAAAATGTGGTCAATATCCACCCACAACAGGAAACAGACATCAAGCCGGATTCCCGGCCGTTATCCGGATATGAACAAAAATTTTGTTTTGCAGTGCCTGAAGGTGACAAAGAACTGCTTGCCCTGTTGAATGAAGGCCTTGCCATCGTTATTGCCAACGGCATCTACAATGAATTGTACGATAAATGGTTCGGTCCGATTCTGCCTCAACCGCAGGTGAGCTGGGCCCGGATGCTGAAATACCTCTTTTTCGTAATCGTGCCGGTGTTACTTTTGGCGGCGATTGTCGGAGTCTGGTATCTGAGGCGGGAAGTGAGGAAAAAAACCAGGCATTTGCAGCAAGAGGTCAAGGAAAAAAAGCACACAGAAAAAATCCTGCAGGAGAGTGAAAACAAGTTCAGAACGCTTTTTGATGTGGCTGCTATCCCGTTGTGCTATGTCGATGGAAACGGGGTCATTCTTGATTTTAACTCTAAATTTATCCAGGTTTTCGGGTATACAAAGTCTGATATACCAACGCTTGAGAAATGGTGGGTCCTGGCCTATCCTGATCCAGAATACAGAAAGTGGGTCATAACGACCTGGGAATCCACGGTTAAAAAAGCACAAAAAGACAATATTGATATCAAATCTGTTGAATACCAGGTTACCTGCAAAAATGGTGAACAGAAAAGCGTTATCATTTCGGGGTCTACATTCAAGGGATATTTTCTGGCGACATTTATTGATTTAACGGCGCTAAAGCAAGCTGAAGAGCGCTTTGAGACGTTTTTTTCACTGATTTCAGATATTTTTTGTATTTCAGATATGAACGGATATTTCCGCCTGATTAATCCGGCAGCCGAACACATACTTGGGTACAGCCAGGAAGAACTGCTCCAGCGTCCCTATATGGATTTTATTCATCCTGACGACAGGGACAAAACAGAAAACGTGATTCGCAAAAAATTGAAACAGGGAAAAAAGATTATCAATTTTTCAACCCGTTATATCTGCAAAGATGGGTCTGTGAAATGGATTGAATGGACATCTCACCTCATTCAGGATCAGAATGTTTCCTATGCTGTGGGCAGGGATTGTACCCATAGACGGGAAATAGAGGACTCATTAAAAGCATCAGAACTGTGGATGAGAAATATCTACAATGCCTTTGAAGAATCGGTGCTGATCCTTTCTCCTGAAAGAAAGCTGATCAAGGTAAACAAGGCCACAGAAAAAATATTCGGGTATACGGAAAAAGAGATACGAAATCAATCCACAAGTATCCTGCATGCAGATGAAGAGCACTTTGCTGCGTTTGGCAAAAAAATTCAAGAGGCCTTTGTTCAAAACAAATCCGCAGAATTTGAATTCAGGGTGAAAAGAAAAAACGGAGAGATTTTTCCCAGCGAACACACGGTATCGATGTTAAAGGATGAAGCAGGAAAGTCGCTTGGTATTGTCAGTGTGGTCCGCGATATATCTAAGCGCAAGCAAGATGAAAAAATTCTGAAGAAAACCCTTTCTGATCTGGAAAAATCCAATGCAGAGCTCGAACAATTTGCATATGTCGCATCACATGATCTCCAGGAACCTTTGAGGGCTGCTGTCGGGTTCTTACAACTGCTTCAGTCCAAATACAAAAACCAATTGGATGAAAAAGGTCATCATTACATTGAACGGGCGACTAAAGCAGGTCACCGCATGCAGCGCCTGATCAGCGACTTGTTAAAGTTATCAAGGGTAAACACACCCACTAGCGCATTTGAATCGTCAGATCTTACAAAAATACTGAAAGAAACCCTGGAATATCTGCAACCAAATATCAAAGATAAAAAAGCGGTTGTCACATACGCTAAATTGCCCATTCTGGCGGTTGACAGGAACCAAATTCATGGGCTGTTTCAAAATCTTATTGGCAATGCCTTAAAGTACAATGATAGTCCTGTACCCACAATTGAAGTCGGATGTGAGGATACGCATCGCGAGTACCGGTTTTTTGTCAAAGACAACGGCATTGGTATTGAACAAGAATTTCAGGATAAGATCTTTATGATATTTCAGCGTCTCCACGCAAGAACGGATTATGACGGCAGTGGAATTGGTCTGGCATTATGCAAAAAAATAGTCGAACGGCATCAGGGAAGAATATGGTTTGAGTCGGAACCAGAAAAAGGAACTATTTTTTATTTTACCCTGGGACCTGACAAAGAAGGCACGGATGGATAATTACCAGCACTCTCTAAATCAGCATCAGCCAAAATCTGAAGCCTGGATATTTTCCCTGGCCATTGGGATCATTGGACTGGCAGGTCTTGCCATTGTCAGCCGTTATAATTTTCTGCTTTTTCATGGATTTGCAGAATTGTTTTCGATCTCAGTTGCATGGGCTGTGTTTTTTCTGGTGTGGAATACTCGGCATGTGACTGATGCCGACTCTCTTGTCTTTATCGGTATTGCTTATTTTTTCATTGGCCTGGTTGATCTGCTGCATACCCTTGCATATAAAGGCATGGGGGTTTTCAGCAGTCACTGGGGCGCAAATCTTCCTACCCAGCTGTGGATACTGGCCCGCTATATGGAAAGCGTTTCTTTGATTTTGTTTCCAACACTGTTCCAAAAAAAGAGCCGCCCGGCGTTGATGTTTGCCTGTTGGGCAGGAGCGACGGGGCTGTTATTGAGTACAATATTTTACTGGCAGGTGTTTCCGGATTGCTATATTGAAGGCGTGGGCCTGACCCGGTTTAAAATTATCAGTGAATATCTCATATGTATTCTGCTCAGTATGGCTTTTGTATTTTTGTATTTACGAAAAGACATGATCGATGCGGTCGTATTTAAATTACTGGCTGTTTCCATCCTGATGACGATCTGTGCAGAGCTGGCATTCACTTTTTACGTCAGCGTTTATGGGTTTTCCAACCTGTTGGGTCATTTTTTCAAAATTATTTCATTTTACCTGATATATCTTGCCCTGGTTAACTCCGGCTTGACCCGCCCCTATCAAACGCTTTTCAGGTCTTTAAAAGACAGTGAAAAAAAATATCAGAACGCATACGCACAAATGGAACAGAATGTCCGAAAGCGAACCCGGGAGATTGAGGCGGCAGCCTATGAGTTTGAATCTTTGTTCAACAGCAGCCAGGTTGGGATGATGGTGTTGAAAGGCGGTCGGGTTTTTGCCAAAGGCAATCAGCGGCTGGCGGATATTTTAGGGTATGCGACCCCTGAAGAATTAGAGGGGATCTCAATGCAGGCGCTTCATCTGACAGAGGATAAGTTTAAAGAATTCGGAGAACAGCACTATAACCGGTTGCATCAAGGAGAAGTCCTTCAGGTTGAATATGAACTCAGGCGCAAAGACGGATCTGCCGTGTGGTGCTCATTATCCGGCAAGGCACTTGATAAGTATCAGCCGGGGGATCTTGATAAAGGTGTGCTGTGGATTATAGATGATATCAGCAACCGAAAACAGGCTGAACAGGAATTGAAAGACACCTTGAGTAAACTGGAGCGGTCCAATGATGAACTGGCTCAATTTGCCTATGTCGCGTCTCATGATCTTCAAGAACCGTTAAGGGCCATAGTGGGATTTTTACAACTTCTTGAATCCAGATATGCTGGACAATTGGACGAGAAAGGTCAACAGTATATCCTGCGCTCTGTCAATGCTGGACACAGAATGCAGGTTCTGATACAGGATTTGCTGACATTGTCCAGAATAGATACCCAGGGCCGCCCGTTCGAATCATCCAATCTAAATGACATTGTCAAAGAAGTACTGAATCAATTTGACAGACAGGTTCAGCAAAAAAGGGCGACCATACATGTGGAGCGTCTGCCAAATTTAATGGTGGATTCAAAACAAATTCATGTGCTTTTTCAAAACCTCTTATCAAATGCACTAAAGTATAATGAACATTCAGCACCGATCGTTTCAATTGGTTGCAAAAGCCTAGACAATGATTATCGTTTTTCTGTAACCGATAATGGCATTGGAATTGATCCGAAGTTTTTTGAAAGAATATTTATCGTATTTCAACGGCTGCACGGCCGCAAGGAATATTCAGGGACTGGTGTGGGACTTACCCTGTGTAAAAAAATTGTGGAACGTCATGGTGGCACCATATGGATAGACTCTAAAAAAGGTAAAGGATCAACAGTATTTTTCACTTTGCCGAAAAAAGGATGAACGAATGGCAGATACTGAACGTGTAAAACCGGCTCAAGTGCTTTTGGTAGAAGACAATGAAGATGATGTAGAGTTGACCCTGGAAGCGTTGAAAGATTCAAAAGTAAGAATGAATGTCCATGTGGTCCCGGATGGTGTTGAGGCCATGAAATTTCTGCGCTGCCAGGAAGAATATGAAGATGAATCCAGGCCGGACATGATTCTTCTTGATCTGAACCTGCCGAAAATGGACGGCAGGGAAGTCTTGAAAGAAATAAGAGCCGATCCGGATCTGACAGATCTGCCGGTTGTTGTACTGACAACCTCCCAGAACGAAGAAGATATCGTGAAAGCGTATAAAATGCATGCCAATTGTTATATTTCTAAGCCGGTTGATTTTATTCAGTTTACTGAAATCGTCAAACAGATTGAGGGATTTTGGCTGCAGCTGGTCAAACTGCCCCGAAAAGAGTAGTGCGTATGAAGACCGATATCAATATACTGATACTTGAAGATAACCCGGATGATTTGTTCTTGTTAAAAGAGACCGTTGAATCATCTGATCAAATTAATAGTAAGATTATCCCTGTTGACCGGCTCGACAAATCAATGCAGGTAGCTGAAAGCCATAGGATTGATATAGCAATTATTGACCTCAACATTCCTGATAGTTTTGGACTGGATACGTTCGTATCATTTCATGAACGTTTTCCACACATACCTGTGATCATCATGACGGGAATAAACGATTTTGATACGGCAATACATGCTGTTCAAAAAGGCGCGCAGGATTATATTCAAAAAGGAGGAACCTCTTCTTCCGAGATTGTCCGCACGATTCGCTATGCCATGGAAAGGCATGGAATGATCTCCCGCTTAAAACAGGCAAAATCTGATCTGCAAACCTCTTTAACTGAATCCAGGTCCAGGGAAAATGAAATCAGTGGTCTATTACAAGTTGCCCGGGCAGTGCTTGAGCAGACTGATTTTGATACCACAGCTAGAAAAGCGTTTGACACCTGCTCCCAACTGATAGGGTCAACGTCTGGTTATGTTGCTCTGTTGTCTGAAAATGGAGAAGAAAATGAGGTGTTGTTTCTAGAGGCTGGTGGAATGCCATGCACCGTCGACCCTGAACTGCCCATGCCAATCCGGGGATTGAGAGAAACAGCCTACCAAACCAATACCACCGTCTATGATAACGACTTTATGAACTCAGAATGGGTTCAATTTATGCCAGAAGGGCATGCACGGCTTGAAAATGTCATGTTCGCACCGCTTGTATTAAAGGAAAAAACTGTGGGTATCATGGGATTGGCAAATAAAAACAAGGGATTCACCGATGATGACGCAAGAATCGCCAGCGGATTTGGTGAGCTTGCCGCAGTCGCCTTGCAGAACAGCAGAAGCCTGGACAAAAGAAACAAGGCGGAAAAAAAGAATATTCACCTTATTGAAGAATTAAAAGAAGCCTTGGCAAATGTAAAACAATTGAGCGGCCTGCTTCCCATTTGCTGCCACTGCAAAAAAATCCGTGATGATCAGGGCTATTGGAAACAAATTGAATTATACATTGATGAGCATTCTGAAGCAGAGTTCAGTCACGGTATATGTCAAGAATGCGCAAAACAACACTACCCTGATCTGGATCTTTATAAGGATTAAAAGATCCCGCGTTGCGGGCCAGTACCCCAGGTGGTTCATCAGGTCATGGCAATGATTCTGGGCTCTTTTTCAATGGCGCACGAGGTCATCAAGTAGGTAATTTATTGAATATTATACTGTTTTTTGGCTTCTCGGAAGAGTTTTTGTGTATCTATCATTAAATCTGTTTTAGGAGAGATGATAAACGTCTGATGTTTTGTAGATCGTCTGCCAGGATTTGTCGGCGCATACACACGCAAAACACAAAGGATTTGATGATCATTATAATCTGCAACGATATGATCTTGTGAGTATTCTATTCCTTTTCTTTTGAGTTCGTTTAACAGCCGTGTGTCAATTCGTTCAAAAGACAAGGTGGCAAATTCTCCAAATTTCCCAATGCCTAAAATTCTGGTTAAACCGGTGTAATTATAGTCACTATACCTGGTGTCATGGCACACGACGACAAATGGAGGAAACAAAGTTGTGCCGTCTGCAATTGAAAATGCCTGCTGAGCCGTGTCAAGCAGTTCTGAAAACCCTTTGACTCTTTTTTGTGAAAATTTCAGCTCTGTTTTATAAAAAACAAAAAACATAGACGGTTCTATCAATCCGATTGAAACGCAAGTGCTTATTCTTGTTCGTGCGCCATAGGGCGAAGAAAAATAGGTTGGGCAATGACTTTTAATGATATCCTCAGAGTCCAGTTGCATTAAAATTTTTGAGCTGATTTTTTTCTTTCGCCTGAAAGCTGCTTTTTTATAAATGTTGATGGTCCTGGCGGCTTTTGAAAAGAAACCGCTGTCAAGGTTGATTCCTTTTGCGATACCGTCTTTGAATAAGACCGTCGCGTTATCATACTGCATGGCTGACCGGATTTGTTTTCTAAACAGAGATGGTGTTAATTCACCTAGTTTATGATATTTGACCTCTTTTTCATCAACATCTTGATACACCAGCCCACCAGGTATGAATATGGCCCCTTTATTGTCATAATTCCCGGTAGCCCCTTCATCGTTTGGGCCGGGAAACCCTTCGCCATGTTTTTTTAGTGACAGCATTCTCCACAGGGTATTGATCCGAATGGAAATGATTTCTTTTAGGAGCTCATTGTTAATTATATCCTCTTTTTTGAACATGCAAAATTGTATCTTATATTAGGACTTTTATCAATAAAAAACACCCTGGGGGGGCATGAGCGCCCCAGGGTGTTTTTAAAAAGAGGATAAAGGGCAGCGCGCTATCCTTTTCCCAGTGCAATCAGCTTTTCGGCAATCTGCCGCAGCTGTTCCGGGATGGCGGCGATGTCTTCAAAGGGGCGGGTGCCGTCCCGGTCGCTTTTGACGATTTCCGGGTCTTCGTCAAGGAACCCCAGGATCTCGTAATCCTTCATGTTTTCCTCAATAAGGGCCTTGTCTTCGTCACTGGTGATGCGGTTGCCCAGTACAAGGATTTTTTGGATGCCGATATCCTGTCCCAGTTTGCGAATGGTGTCGGCGGCCTTGCGGCTTCTGGCGCCGGGGTTGACCACCACCAGCAAGGCGTCCACAGAGCCTGAGGTGGCCCGGCCCAGGTGCTCGACACCGGCTTCCATGTCCATGACCACCACTTCGTTTCGGGCCAGCACCAGGTGGTTCATCAGGGCCTTGAGGATGGTGGCTTCCGGGCAGATGCAACCGGACCCGCCCTGTTGGACCGTTCCCATGACCAGCAGTTTTACCCCGTCCTTTTCAATGGAGAAGCGGTCCGGGATGTCGTCGACTTTGGGGTTGAGGGCGAAAAAACCGCCCATGGTACCGGGTTTTGCGCCGGTGCGCTCGGCAATGAGGTCGGACAGCTCTGCCACCGGGGTGATGGGTATTGTTTCGTCAATGCCAAGGCCTGCGGCCAGGTTGGCCACAGGATCTGCATCAATGGCAATGACACTGGACTCTTTTTCAATGGCGGCAATGGTTCTGGCAATAAGGGCGGTGACCGTGGTTTTGCCCACACCTCCCTTGCCGCCGACGGCTAGTTTTAAACTCATGGTTTTAACTCCCTGGGGATTTTATCCAAGCTGGTTGAGAATCCGGCCGGTTTCATCGACCACATAGACATCATGGCCCTGTTCGCTGGCCGTGGTGATGATATCACCCTCAATCACGGCATGGACATCGTACTTTTCCTTGAAAACGTCTTTGGGCAGCTTGGCAAAACAGGCTTTTGCATCCTGTTTGTTTTTAAACACCGGCAAAAACTTTTCACCGGAGGTATCATCGCTGAAGCCCACAAATTCGGAATAGGGTGTGTCCGGATTCCTTATGATCACGTAATACCAGTTTTCCGTGATTTCCATGTTATCCATATCTGTGCCTCACTTCATCTGTCAGTATATTCTGTGGAGAAAATATAAGGATGAATCCTGTAAATTAAAGGGCGTTTCCTTTTATAAAAGAAACGGCCCCTGCCTTTGAAACAAAGGCAGGGGCCGACAAACAGCCGGGCTGTTCTTTGGATCAGATTTCCAGCCAGGAGTCAGAGTACAGGGTCTCGCCCATGATGACCTTATAGGTCTTGTAATAGTCGAGAAGTTCTCCTTCAACACTGGCGGCACCGGGGTCGTTGCCGTCCATCAGTCCCCAGATCAGATCGGTGATGTCAGAGCGTTCACCCTTGGCAATGGCGGTCTGGCGCTTGTCCAGGGGATCAGCAATAACCGACTTCATGCCGTATTTCCACAGCATGCACATATAGGTGGAGTTCAGGATGGGGCGCAGGTGCTCAGGCGGACCATTGGAGATGTTGGACAGACCGCAGGTGGACTTGGCGCCCGGTGCGATGTCTTCCAGCATCATCTGGAAGTTGAGCAGGCTCATGCACTGCTGCTGCTGAATATTGACCGGGGTCACAATGCCGTCCACCCAGATTTTTTCGTTGGGAATACCGGCTTCATTGGCAAAGTAGAGAAGCTCTACGGCCAGGGCGGCTCTTTCATTCTCGTCCCGGGGCAGACCTTCAGGGCCCCACATCAGAGCAACAAAGTCTGCTTCGTACTGCTTGGTCATGGGGACCATGGACTCATACCGCTCGGCCCGGGCCATGATGGAGTTGACGACATGGGGCTGGTCAGCCGGCTTGCAGACCTTGAGGCCGGCTTCGATGGCTGCGATGTTGGAAGAGTCCAGAAGCAGGGGCATGCCGGGCACCGCTTCCTGAACCACGTTGACCACCCACGGCATCAGCTCTTCACCGAATTTTTTGGCCGGTCCCAGGTTGATGTCAATATAATCCATGCCAAGTTCCTTCTGGCGGACGACTTCTTCCTGGATGGGTTCTGGATTACGCTTGGCAGGATCTGCTTCCTTGAACTCTTTTCCAATTACCTTGGAAATGACGTTAAGGCTTTCACCAAATAAGATCATGTTCTCCATGTTTTATCCTTCTAGGTAAAGGGTTGTACTTTGGGCTGCCGGGGCTTGGACAGCCCCGGCAGCAGATGTTTTATTTTGTTTTCAAAAAGGCTGGCAGATGGGCCGCCTCTCTTGGGCCGACTGTGATGGTCCAGCCGGGAAGTTCTTCTTCAACGTCGCCTGCGATGGCCGCAGCATAACCCGGAATGATCAGTTCGGTGTGTTTTACCTTGTCCATGATACCGCTTTTCTTCACAAACATGCCCACATCGTCGCCGCCGAATTTGCCGGCTGCCCAGGCTGTGAGAACGGACAGGCCTTCGGAGTCCTTGATCAGCAGCCAGCAGGGCACCTTGGAGGCTTCGCATTCACCGGAAACGATGAAGTAGGTCAAGGCAAAGTTGGTGGTGACCATGACCGGCGAGTTCTCATCCGGGTTGTTGATCTCAAAGATCCCTTCGGTCACTGTCATGGGACGCTGGGGATCGGTAAAGATGTTGAGGCGTTCCAGCAGCAAGGGAAACAGGGATTCGGAGGTGAAGTCTGACATTACCACGATACCGCCGTACTTGGCCACAAACATGGATGCCACCAGGGTTTCCATATCCAGGTTGGCTGCCATCTCGCAAGGAAAGGTGATGGTGGGAAAGCCCAAGGCCTTGTTGGAGGCCTTGAGTGCTGCACGGCGGATGGCCACCTGATCTTCCAGGGCCTGTTTGATCTCCCGGGCACCGGAGTCGATGACCAGATCCTTGAGGCCCATGCCAGTGAGTTTTTCAGTCAGGGGCTGGAGGGCATCCACGGAATCGGCTTTTACGGCCAGGGGAAGGTCATTTTCTTTGGCCAGGGCACCCATATCATCGGCGTTGGCCTCGGTGGCGGCATACAGCAGGGGCCGCTTGAAACCGGCCGCATCTACACCGGCCTTCATGACGGACATGTCCTCGGTCATGAGCACCAGGTTGAACTCGGATTCCTTGGCAATTTTTTCAGCCACAGCAGCAAAGGCGTCTGCACCGTTGCCTGCATCTTTGACCACCAGCAGTTCCGGTCTCAGGTTAAAGCCCACCCGCTCGTATTGAAAGGCGTTGTATACCTTGAGTTTGGTGTCAAGCTCTCCCAGGTCCACATCCGAGGGCACAGTGGCAGCCAGGACGGTGGGGTTGAAAAAGGTTTTTTCATGTCTGTAAAGAACGGTTTCACCACCGGTGGTGGTTTTCCGGACGCCTTTGCCCAGGGCGACCGGGCGGATGGGCGGGGCAGAGGCCTCTGCCAGCTTTTCCTTGGCTTCGTCGGACACGTATGGGCAGGCGTCCAATTCCGCCTTGCCCGATGCCAGATTCATTGCAAAGGCAAGGCAGGTGGGAACCCCGCACTCCTTGCAATTTGTCTTTGGCAGGAGTTTGAATATCTGAATACCGGTTAATGCCATTTTTATCTCCTCTAAGTATTCACAACTTTATGGGAAAGGTGCGGCAGCCTCTCCTTATGATTGGGATGCCGCACCTTTTGGGTTCAGATTTTGCCGCATGGGTTAGCCAACCAGCGGTTCCATTTCCAGGGCCGGATGGCCTTTTTCCTGGAGGAAGGGAAGGATCTCCTCTTCGGTCAGGCCTACGGTTTCATCGGCGATCTTGTCAAAGAGATCGGGCACGCCCATGTCTGCAGCGCGTTTGTCGATTTTTTCTTTCAGTTCTTCTTTGAGCATCTTGGGCATCCAGACCATTCTCAGCAGGCCGCCGTCGCCCAGGATGAACTTGCCCTGGGTGATGTTGTGCTTGGAGTGACCCACAAAGCCCGGGGAGGAGGCCCCGCCACCCATGACGCCTGCCAGGGTGGTGAACTTCATGCCGCAGGGGGTCTCTCCGCCGTAATCACGGCCAACGGTCATTACCCCGTTGCAGGCCGGCAGCATGGCAGCGATACACTCGCAGCAGCCGCAGGTGGTCATGGGGTCATGGACCATGGAGTAGAAGTTATAATGGGTGACCGCCCCTCTTGAGGCTTTGGATACAAACTCATTGACACCCTTCCACTGACCCAGCTTGGGATCGATGCATTCTCCCTTTTCAATGGGCTGGTTGGGGCCTGTGGGGTTGATCTCATAGGCGGCCCGGCAGTCCATCCAGTTGTATGCGCCGCAAAGCCCGGTTCTTTCCGGGGATACGCTGCAGACATGGGAAGGGGCGAAAGACTGGCACAGGGTGCAGGAGTAGAAGGTTTCCACGTCCTCGTCGGTCATCTTGTCCACCCGCTCATCCCGGGTCTTGTAATTGGCGCGGGCCGTGGCGGTCATCTTGTCCACATCTTCAGGCTTGGTGTACAGGGTGATCTGAACCTTGTCAAGAATTTTGGTGAAGTCCTGATGGAACTTGGCATGGAGGACCACGCCGATGTCCTTGAGGGTGAATCCCTTTTCCACGGCTGATTTGGAGATACGGACCCAGGAGATATCCCGCTGTCCGATGTGCATGATGCCCTGGATATAGTTGATCAGGTGATGAATCTGACGTTCCATGATGGGCTCAAAGTCTTCCTGGAATTCCCGGCCGGCGATCTGGACAAAGATGCCTAAGGGGAAGGTGTCCCCTTCCTTGAGGTCCGTGATGTCAGGGCCGACAATCTCGACCTTGCCGTCTTCGATCTCGTTCATCTCGGCCATTTTCACCAGCTCGGTGCACTGGGTCTTGCCCCCGCCGCACTGGACATGGAGATCGGCGCCGCGGACCCGCTCACCCTCGTAGGCCGGACCAAAGGCCAGGGGGATGTCGATTTCCGTGACAGACACCTTAAGCCCTCTGACTTCAACGGATTTTTGTACCATGTCTTCATGGGCAACCGGGGCCACCACGTGCTCGTAGGTACAGATACCCGTGGGAAGGATCTCGGGGATGGGCGTGTCAGCGATGGTGGGAAAGCCCCAGTTCACACAGCCGGCTGCAGCCACGCCCCATTCAGTGCCCACATCCCCCAGGGCGTTGACAAAGGCAAATACACGGTCTTTGTTGTATTTGAGGATGGTCTTGTAGTCACCGGGCTGAACACCGCCAAAGGCCATGGCCGCCCTGTTGGCAAAGCCCAGGGCAAATACGGCAGAAGAAATATCCGGACCAAAGGGAACGATACGGGTGTTCCATCCGATCTGCATATCCGCTTCCAGGCATTGTTCGATCAGGGTTTTGCCGTTGTGGTTGGCTGCGCAGAAGATGTACAAAGATTTTCTCTGGTAATCTTCAATGATCATCTTGGCGGTCTCGGCATCCGGGGCTGCACCGACCATGGCAGCAAAGCCAGGGGCGGACCCGTCAACAAATTCAACGCCGCGTTTTCTCAGGATAGTATCATCAGCCGCTCCCACCCAGAGTTTACCATTGTCAACATCAGGGTCTTCCTGGGCAATGTAGAAGTCCGGCTCATACAGATAGCGCAGGGCCTCTTTCACCTCATAGGAGATGATACCGGCCATACCGGCGTCAAGAAGGGGTCCCAGGTACGGAAGCCAGTTTTTCAGCTTGAGATGGGGAGGAAGCAGCCCCCTGGCAAATTCCATGGGCTTTTTCAGGTCTTCCAGGGTCTCACACTTCATGCCTGTAAGAGAGTAAATGACCGGAAGATAGTATGCGGTGTTTGGAAATCCGATTTTGGTGCTGGCATCGTAGGTTTGCAGGGCTTTTTCAAGTTCACCTTCAACCTGGGCAACCACTTTATATCCACCCTGGATGGCAGCAAATGCAATTAACTTAGACATATGATCTTTCCTCCTTCGTTGAGGATATTGTTTGTATTCGTTTCACTCGTAAGCTTTTGATTCGTCATCCTTAGGCTTCCAGGGCCTGGCGGTCAGCCATATCCATCAGAACACGTTCCCTTGCCTTGTCAATGCCCAGTTCCTGTCTCTTCTTGTCGATATGGGCGATCATGAGATGGGCATGCTTTACCGGATCGATTTCCAGATCCCATTTGCCGCCGTAGAGTTTTTCCATTTCCTTGGAGATATAGTCATGGAAAACCGGGGCACCTGAGGTGGGCAGGGTGACGCCGAACACGGTGTAAACACCGGAGGCCACGAAGTAATGGCCGATGGAGATGGCTTTTTCACTCATCCACTCGGGAGCGGAACCGGCTGCAGGCAAATCGCAGATGTCAGTGCCAAGGCCGCCGGCCTTGACCACTTCTGTGGCTGCCAGAAGGATTCTGGAGTTGTCAACGCAGGAGCCCAGGTGGAGGACCGGCGGGATACCCACGGTCTCGCAGACCTCGGACAGACCCGGTCCGCAGTGAACCTGGCCGGCTTCCGGGGTCAGCAGGCCTTCCATGGCGCAGGCAATGCCGTTGCAGCCGGTGGTCAGGACGATGACGTCGTTCTTGATCAGTTCCTTGACAACGGTGATATGGGCCTCGTTGTGTTTCTGGCGGGCGTTGTTGCAGCCCACGACCCCTGCAATGCCGCGGATCCGGCCATTGATGATGTTGTCGTTCAGGGTGTAGTAGGTGCCGCGGAAGGTGCCGCCCAAATGATACTTGATGGATTCCACGCCAAAGCCGGCAATCTGGGTGGCCTTGTACTGCGGAATCATGACTTCGGCGCCACGGTTGACAAAGTTGTCAATGGCCAGTTTTACGATGCGCTTGGCATCTTCCAGGGCATGGTGCTCGTCAAATTCGATGTGAACCACATTGTCCTGTTCCATCTTGGCAATGGGATGGGTGGTGATCAGCTTGGTGTGGAAGCACTTGGCCACGTTGGCCAGGTTCTGCATGATACACTGGATATCCACGACCATGGCGTCACAGGCCCCTGTGATAATGGCCATTTCCTGCTGCAGGAAGGTGGCGCAGGAGGGGATGCCGTGGCGCTGGAGGATCTCGTTGGCTGTACAGCAGATGCCGGAGAGCTGTATGCCCTTGGCGCCTTTTTCCTTGGCATAGTCCTGCATTTCCACGGACTGGGCCACGGCAACGATGATCTCGGACAGGACCGGTTCATGGCCGTGGACGATGATATTGACATGGTCTTCTTTTAACACGCCCAGGTTGGCCTCGGACTGCAGGGGATAGGGGGTGCCAAAGAGCACGTCCTGAAGATCCGTGGCCAGCATGGAACCGCCCCAGCCGTCAGCCAGGGCTGCTCGGGTACCCTGTTTCATCAGGTTTTTGTAGTCCTGGTCAACGCCCATATGGGTTCTGTGCATGATCTCAACGATTTCCCGATCAATGTTTCTGGGCAGGACACCGGTGTTTTTCCACTTTTCGTACAGAGGAGCGGGGGCCCGTTTCAGGTAAAGCAGTTCGCCTTCAGGCTTGCCCCATTCGGCCAGGGCAATTTCAGCCACTTCCAGGGCGATTTCATCAATGTTTCTTTGTTTTTCTTGGCCGTCCTCTTCAACGGTGATGTCAACGCCCAGGGCCGGTGCAATGGCCAAAAGCTTTTGGTGATCCTTGATCTGGTAGGCCTTTGTTTCCTTGCGGGCCGCAGACATGAACACCTCAGCCACACAGCGGCCATGGTCGGAGTGGGCAGATGCGCCGCCGGCGATCATCCGGATGAAGTTTCTGGCGGCAATGGTGTTGGCTGTGGCGCCGCACAGGCCCTTTCGTGTATCTTCGCCTTCAATGCCGCCCTTGGGAAGGGGCAGGCGGCAGGGGCCCATGGAGCAGTTTTTACAGCAGATTCCCTGGATGCCAATGTTGCAGGGCTTCATGTTGGCGGCACGGTCAAAGACTGTGTCAATGCCCATTTTCTGTGCCCGGGCCTGGAGCTCCTGGGTCCCTTTATCGATTGAGACATTACTTGCATCAGCCAGTTTCGGGGCTTTTGCAGCTTTTGCTTTTGTAACTTCTGCCATCAGAGGTTCCTCCTCTTAGTTGTCTTATGCATTGTATCGATACCTGCGTTTTGAAAAAACGCTGCTATTTATACCCGTTTGTGGATTCTATCCAGATTTGCAATGATCCGTTCAAGTTCGGTGGTCTGCACCGCAGCCGCAGTCTTGGCGACCTTGGTTTTGGGCTGAGCCACCCTGTTTGCAGCCTGGGCGTCTTTTTCAGCCGCCCGTTTCTGGCGGATTTCTTCTTCTTCTGCCTCCCTTGCTGCTGCCGCATCTTTTTCAGCCTGTTTTTTAGCTTCAACCTTTGCCTTGGCTTCTGCCTCTGCTTTGGCCTTGGCGTCGGCTTCAGCCTTGGCTTTGGCCTCTGCCTCTGCCTTGGCGCGGGCTTCGGCTTCCGCTTTTGCATTGGCTTCGGCATCGGCTTTTGCCTTGGCCTCGGCTTCGGGGTCAGTTTTCGGGGCTGCTGCCGGGGCTTCTTGTTTGGGTGCAGGCTTGGCCTCTGCTTTTGGGGGGGCCGTCTTGGGTTCAGGTTTGGCTTCGGCCTTGGGGGCCTCTTTTTTTGCTGCCGGAGCTGCCTTCTTGGCAGGAGCGGCTTTCTTTTCTTCTTCAATGGTGAGATCCGCCTCAGGGGCCAGGGCAGCAAAATCAATGTTCACGTCATCACAGCGTTTTTCAATGGGCGCCACATCTGTTGCAGAGCCGCCGTCACAGGCCAGATCAATAAACGCCTTGACCAGTTTGATGGATTCGGGATGGCGCATGATCAGTGTGGAAGAACCGGACATGAGATAGGAAATCGCACCAACGGCTTCCATGAGGATGCCCCGCCGTTCAGGGTCACCCAATTCCGGGGCCTCGTCCACGGGCTGTTTGGCTTCCTTGCATTTCCAGACTTCGTTGCTCAGGTTATTGATCATGGGATTCTGGAGTTTGTCATCCCCCTGGGTCATGGCAGCCTGGAGCAGACGCTCCATGACGGAATAGGAGTACTCAAGGCCGTAGCCCAAGCCGCCTGTGGTGGGATCGACAATGACATTGTCCAGGGAAACCCCCAGGTTCTCAAGCAGGATGTTTACCTGTTTGGCCAGGTTGACGTCAATGGGAGAGGAAGAGATGATGGTGTGGCCGTAGCCCATTGCAGCGGCACCGATGCCCTTGTGGTTTTTCTCTTCAACAGGCCCTAATGCCAGGTTTTCTCCCTGGCATTCCTCTGCAATTTTTTTCAGGACCTCCTCGTCTTTGGCCGGTGCAGCACAGCCCCACACAATAAGGGGAACGCTGATGGCGCCCATCACTTTTTTTACGGTCTCAGCGGCGGCTTCCGGGCTTGCGTCTTTGTCGTTGGGGTCAATGCTTTTCAGCTGCAGCACAATGGCCTGGGCCCCATACTCATCTACGCATTTTTTAGCCCAGGCCGCAGGATCGGAGACCACATCCTTGAAGGGTGCCAGGGCAGATTCGGGCCAGTCGTCAGGAGTCATATCCCAGATTTCCATGGCAATCACGGGCTTGTTGGGCATATCTCCTTCAAAATGATAAAACGGATAACTGGTTTGTCCGCCGACGGTAAGGGCAGTGTCACCTTTACCAATGGTCACACCTTTTATACTGCCGGCATAGGTTTCTTTGGTTATTTCAAATCCCACGTTTACCTCCTAATTTAAAGACCGTTATGGGTTGGGGGGGGTTAGAATTGAAAAGAAGTGATGCCATCAAAAAAGAACAAAAAAATAAGGAAACGAAAGACTCAATCGGACATACCCTGATTGTACCGTTCCTTACCATGTACCTACCCTAAGGTTGAAGGTTAACATTTTGATGACAGCCTATGACTTATAATTGTTAATCTTTTTTGTCAATAGGTGAGTTCTCTTTTTGAAAACCGGCATAAGGCCTTTCCTTACAGGCATTCGGTGTTTGCGGGGCAGGAGATAAAAAGCAAGCGGCCAGTGAATGAAATTTAGTTTTTAAATTTAAATTCTAGTGGCGAAACCGCCCTGTCAGGTCTGGAATTTTGACAAATTCAAAGACGGGTAATATTCGGGGGCAGAGCGTTCAGATGGCCCTAAAATAAGCAATCAATAAAAATAAATAGCTAAGGGTCTCAAGGGTATATGAAAAAGATGAGCAAGCGTTAACGAAAACCATTGATTTTTTACTTTTATTTTAATAGGTAGGATACTCAGTAAGGCGTTTAGGGATTCAATACCTAATTAAAAAAACACTTGGTTTCTATCACTTTTTATTACTGGCTCGCTTCAAGGGCCCCCATCGATAAAGGAGTAAACCATGGCATTAGATCCAACCAAGCATGCAGACTGGGAAATTGCAGAGGATGCAGAAAAAAACATGGTCACCATTTATGAAATTGGTGAGAGACTCGGGCTGACCAAGGAGGAGCTTCTTCCTCAGGGTCATTACATCGGCAAAATCGACTTCATGAGGGTGCTGGACCGCCTCAAGGACAAACCTGACGGAAAGTATATTGACGTCACCGCCATCACGCCAACGCCCCTGGGCGAGGGCAAGTCCACCTCGTCCATGGGCCTGGTCCAGGGCCTGGGAAAAATCGGCAAGAATGTATGTGCGGCCATCCGCCAGCCCTCTGGCGGCCCGACCATGAACATCAAGGGCTCTGCCGCCGGCGGCGGTCTGGCCCAGTGCATCCCCCTGACCCCTTTTTCCCTCGGGTTTACCGGCGATATCAACGCCATCATGAATGCCCATAACCTGGCTATGGTTGCCCTGACCTCCAGGCTGCAGCATGAGAGAAATTATACCGACGAGCAGCTGGAGCGCCTCTCCGGCATGAAGAGACTCGACATCGATCCCACCAACATTGAAATGGGCTGGATCATGGACTTCTGCTGCCAGGCCCTTCGGAATATCATCATCGGTATTGACGGCGTGAACGGCAAGGCCGACGGGTTTATGATGAAATCCAAGTTCGGTATCGCAGTCTCCTCAGAGGTGATGGCCATTCTTGCCATGGCAAACGATCTGAAAGACATGCGGGAAAGAATGGGCAAGATCGTTGTGGCCTATACCAAGAAGGGCAAACCCGTCACCACCGAAGACTTAGGTGTTGCCGGCGCCATGACCGCCTGGATGGTTGACGCGTTGAAACCCTCCTTGATGCAGACGCTTGAAGGCCAGCCAGTCATCGTTCATGCCGGCCCCTTTGCCAATATCGCCATTGGTCAGTCCTCTATTCTTGCTGATAAGGTCGGTCTGAAACTGGCCGACTACCACGTCACCGAGTCCGGCTTCGGCGCTGACATCGGGTTTGAAAAATTCTGGAACCTCAAGTGCCGTTACTCCGGTTTGACCCCTGACTGCGCTGTTGTCGTGGCCACCATCCGGGCCTTGAAATGCCATGGCGGCGCGCCGGTTCCTGTACCTGGCAAGCCCATGCCCGAAGAGTACAACTCTGAGAATGTGGAATGGGTGGCCAAGGGCTGTGACAACCTGATTCACCATATCCGCAACGTCAGGAAAGCCGGTATTTCCCCGGTTGTCTGCATCAATGCCTTTTATACTGATACCGACGCTGAGATCGCAAAGGTCCGTGAGCTGTCAGAAGCAGAAGGGGCACGGGTTGCCCTGTCCCGTCACTGGGAACATGGCGGCGACGGTGCCATTGAATTTGCCGAGACCGTTGTGGCGGCCTGCGAGGAAAAGTCTGAGTTTAAATTCCTCTATGAGCTGGATATGCCTATCAAAGAGAGAATCGAGCTCATTGCCAAGGAAGTTTACGGCGCTGACGGCGTGGATTACTCTGCCGAAGCCAACAAGGCCATTGAAAGAATCCAGGCCGATCCCGAACTGGCCGGTCTTGGCATGTGCATGGTAAAGACCCATCTGTCCCTGTCCGACAACCCCGCCCTCAAGGGGGTTCCCACGGGCTGGCGTCTGACCATCCGCGAGGTCCTGACTTACGGCGGTGCCGGGTTTATCGTACCTGTTGCCGGCACCATCTCCCTGATGCCGGGTACCGGCTCCAACCCCGCGTTCAAGCGTGTGGATGTTGATGTGGAAACCGGCAAGGTTCAGGGTGTATTCTAGCAGTAGAATAAGTAATTAACCTTTGGTGATAACCGGCTGCTTGGCCGGTTATCACCCTCAACTATCGGGAGAAAAAAGATGACTGCTGAAATCATTAGCGGAACCGAGATAAGAAAAGACATCCTGGAAGAGGTCAAAGCGGACGTCGAGAAGATGAAGGAAAAAACAGGCAAGGTGCCGGGGCTTGTCACCATCCTTGTAGGTTCCAGCCCCGCCTCTATGAGCTATGTGACCCTGAAGGTGAAAACAGCCATCAGCTGCGGCTTTCATGAAGTCCAGGACGATCAGCCCGAGGATATCTCAGAGGCGGATCTGCTGGCATTGATCGACAAGTACAATACCGACCCGGATATCCATGGTATCCTGGTTCAGCTGCCCCTGCCCAAGCACATTGATGACAAAAAGGTGTTGAATGCCATTAATCCGGACAAAGATGTGGATGCCTTTCATCCCGTTAATGTGGGCCGGCTGATGATCGGCGGCAAAGAGGCCATTTTCCATCCCTGCACCCCGGCGGGTATCCAGGAGATGATTGTCCGTTCCGGCACAGAGACCTCTGGCGCCGAAGTGGTGGTTGTTGGCCGCTCCAATATTGTGGGCAAACCCATTGCCATGATGATGGCTCAGAAAGGCGAGGGCGCCAACGCCACCGTGACCATCGTCCATACAAGAACCCAGGACATGGCCGCCCATTGCAAGCGGGCCGATATCCTTGTTGTGGCCGCTGGTGTGCCTGACCTGGTAAAACCTGAATGGATCAAGCCCGGTGCCACGGTTATTGACGTGGGTGTCAACCGGGTGGGTATGAATGAAAAGACCGGCAAAGCCATCCTCAAGGGTGATGTGGACTTTGACAAGGCCAAGGAGATCGCAGGCAAGATCACCCCTGTACCCGGCGGTGTCGGTCCCATGACCATTGCCATGCTCATGAAAAATACCCTGAAATCCGCCCAGTACGCTTTGGGGAACACATAATAGATTGTCAGCGGTTTATCCGCTGTTTTTTCCGCCGGTCCCGGGTTGCCTGGGGCTGGCGGTTCTGTTTTCAGGATCAAAGACCGGGGTGTTTGAGGCACGGGCCGATGATTTTCTTTTCCCGGACTTTACTTCAACGGGGAAAAAAACTATTTTAAAGGCAATAGTTGAGTCTGACAAAAATTTAGATTTAGGAGGTATTATGCCGGAAGGCAATGATTTTGTGATGAAGGACGGCCAGTCCGGGCAGGCCCCACGGGAACCCATGCCCAAGATTGATTTCTCCAGTTTTATCCTTTCTATTTACTCCTCCGGTCTGGTGCAGCTGGGCAAGGTAGAGGACCCCTCGTCGGGACAAAAGAGTGTGAACCTGGATATGGCAAAGCATACCATTGATATGACCGCCATGCTCCAGGAAAAGACCCATGGAAATTTGACTGCGGATGAGGAAAATCTGGTCAAGGCCCTGCTCAGTGAACTGCGAATGGCCTATGTGGAGGCTAAAAAGTCTTGACCCTGAGCCTTGCTCCACCGGCAAAACTCAACCTCTTTCTCCAGGTTACCGGGACGCGGCCGGACGGGATGCATGAGCTGTACTCGCTGATGGTTCCGGTGGACCTCAGGGACCGGATAACCCTTGGGTTTGAAACAAAGGGGATTGAAATTGCCTGTACCCATGCGGATGTGCCTGAAGACAACAGCAACTTGGTGTGGAAAGCCATTGAGATTTTTTCTGCCCGGTACAGAGAGAAAAAAGGGGACCTTCCCTTTAACGGGGTGCAAGTTGTTCTTGAAAAAAACATCCCTGTGGGAGCTGGGCTTGGGGGCGGATCCAGCAATGCGGCAGCCATACTCACCGCTTTGAACCGGCACCTGGATCATGTTTTTTCTGTTCCGCAACTCATGGACATGGGCCTTTGCCTGGGCGCGGATGTCCCCTTTTTCATCCATGGCGGTCCGGCCTATGCCTCCGGGGTGGGGGAGGTATTGACTCCCTGCAGGGATCTGCCCCATATGTATGCCCTCATCTGCTGTCCCGGTGTGTTTTCCTCTACAGCACAGGTTTTTGAAAATTTCGATAATGGATTGACATTACCACCCAATTATATTATGAATACTGGTTCGAATGTGCTGCCACAAGGGCAGAAGCCGGAGGATTGGGAGGGCTTGCACAACGACCTGGAAGGGCCGGCGAGCAGG
>Ga0102943_1000128_pt1 | contig 52247 bp, 37 predicted proteins | sample SalPonC_black_MG_FD_78174 | JGI IMG/M metagenome (GOLD analysis project Ga0102943, IMG submission 78174) | Salt pond soil microbial communities from South San Francisco under conditions of wetland restoration - Salt Pond MetaG... | ecosystem: Environmental > Aquatic > Marine > Intertidal zone >...
TGGTACAGGTCCAAATCGTACTCCCGGCCGAACCGTTCTTCATCCCAGGCCATGGACTGTTTCAGAGAGGTCATGGCATGGCCGCATTGATCAATATTGTCCTGTTCAGAGTAGATGCGCAGGTCAACCTGCCGGCCGGATGCCGTGGTAAAGGTGTCTTCAAGCACTGCCAGGTCCCCTGCTACCAGGGCGAACAGGTAGCAAGGCTTTTTGTGGGGATCCTCCCAGCGGACATAGTGTCGGTTGCCGTCCAGGGGGCCAAAGGCCGTCGGGTTGCCGTTGGACAATAGTACGGGAAACTTTTCCCGGTCCGCGACAATGGTGCAGGAAAAGACCGTCATGACGTCCGGCCGGTCCGGAAACGGGGTGATCTGCCTGAATCCTTGGGCCTCACACTGGGTGCACAGGATATCCCCGGACCGGTAAAGCCCTTCCAGGGCCGTGTTGGCAGCTGGATCCAGGCGGGTGACAATTTCCAGCTGAAACCGGTCCGGTGTCCTGGCCAGACACAGGGTGCCCTGTTCTTTGCCCTGGTACTCTTCTGGCATGAGTACCATGCCGTCGGCCACCACCGATTCAATGGGATAATCGGCGCAGTTGAGCGTCAGGGCCGGACTGGCATGTTCCAGGGACGGGTCTTTGTGCATCTGCATCACAGAGGTTACCCGGGTATGGTCGTCAAAAATTTCAAATTTAAGGTCAACCCTTTCCACTGAGAATTCAAAGGGACGATAGTCTTTGAGGTATTTTTTTGTATATTCAATCATAGCGGTGAAAATAATTCTCAGCCCCGAACTTGTCAATTGTTGATTTCTCAAGGGGCTTTCTCTACTATGACTCTGACGTTGGTGTTTGTCATTGAATTTCAAATTGAAAAAACAGAACAAAGGAAGCTAAATCGCTATGAATGTAACTGTTGTCGGCACCGGCTATGTCGGCCTTGTGACCGGGGCATGCTTTTCTGAGATGGGCAGCCGTGTCACCTGTGTGGATATTGACGCCGCCAAAATTGAAAATTTGAAAAAAGGCATCCTTCCCATCTATGAGCCGGGTCTGGAGCCTCTGGTCATCAACAACTTCAAAGAAGGTACCCTGAACTTCACCACCTCGCTTAGCGAGGCGGCAACGGACTGCAGCATCTTTTTCATTGCCGTGGGAACCCCCCCGGGCGAGGACGGGTCTGCCGACCTTCAATACGTGCTGTCCGTGGCCCGGGAGATTGGAGAGGTTATTGAAGATTATGCCGTGGTTGTGGACAAGTCCACCGTTCCAGTGGGCACGGCAGACAAGGTTAGGGTGGCTGTGGGACAGGCCCTTGCCGCCAGAAATGCTGACATTGACTACGATGTGGTCAGCAACCCTGAGTTTCTCAAGGAAGGCGCGGCAGTCAACGATTTTCTCAAGCCGGATCGGATCATAGTGGGGGTGGATTCTCCCAGGGCTGCCAAGATTATGTCCAGGCTCTATGCTCCTTTTTCCAGGAACCGGGACAAGATGATTCTTATGAATGTCCGGGATGCGGAAATGACCAAGTATGCGGCCAACGCCATGCTGGCCACCAAGATTTCTTTTATGAACGAAATTGCCAACCTCTGCGAATCCTTGGGCGTGGATGTGGAAAATGTCAGAAAGGGGATTGGATCGGACGCCCGGATCGGCTACTCTTTTATCTATCCGGGATGCGGCTATGGCGGATCCTGTTTTCCCAAAGACGTCAAGGCCCTGATCCGGACGGCAGGGGATGTGGGGTTTCAGCCGGCCCTGCTGGAAGCGGTGGAAAAGAGAAATCACCGGCAAAAGCAGCTGCTGGGGCAAAAGGTGATGGCCCGGTTTGGCAAGGATCTGTCCGGGAAAACCTTTGCCATCTGGGGACTGGCCTTTAAACCGGGCACCGATGACATGCGCGAAGCCTCTTCTTTGGTTCTCATTCAAGCCCTGGCTGCGGCAGGCGCCAGGGTGCGGGCCTATGATCCTGTGTCCATGGACCAGGCCAGAAAAGAGATACCAGACACCTGTATGGATCAGGTCTCTTTAGAGGAGGATCCCTACCAGGCCCTGGACGGGGCTGATGCCTGCATCCTGGTCACGGAATGGAAGAATTTCAGGCAGCCGGATTTCAAGGATATGAAGCGCCGGATGGCCTCTCCCGTGATCTTTGACGGCAGAAACCAATATGATCCTGAAGAGGTGGCAGAAGCCGGATTGGAATACCACGGCATCGGCAGAGAAACCAACCCCGCGTTAGACCTTTGAAGTCGGCGGTTTTATTCGTCTTGAGTTTTTGTAAATAATTTTTCTTGACAAGGGGGGCGCAATAAAACTATATAATTTTTCGAATGGTGTTCGAAAAACGATAGCGCTTCTAATTTGAGCGTCTGACAAAGGATGGGCCATGGGAGTTAAGGAGAGAAAGCGTCTGGAAAAGCAGATGCGGCGCAACCAGATCCTGGATGCCGCAAGAAAACTGCTCTTTTCCCAGGGCATTGAAAAGATCTCCATCAATCGGATTTCCAAGGAAGCCGAACTTGGGGTGGGCACCATTTATTTTTACTACAAGAACAAGGAAGATATCTTTATTGCTCTTCAGCAGGAGGGGCTCCTCGTCTTGTACAACATCATTGAGGGCATCGGGGCCCTGGATCTGGAACCGGACGAAAAACTGCGTCGCATTGCCCTGGCCTATTATGAGTTCACCCAGACCCAGGAAGAGTACTTTTCCATTATCAATTATTTTCTTTCCTCATCCAAAATCTTTTTTGCCGGAGATAAAAAAGAGCAGGTGGATATGGCAGGGTTCAGGATCCTGAGCCTGATTCAGCGGGTGATTCTGGATGGTGTCGACTCTGGAGTTTTCATGGAAAAGGACCCGGTGAAGTTTTCCATCATGTACTGGGGTACTTTGCACGGCCTGGTCCAGTTTAAGAAACTTGAGCACACCACTTTGGGCAACCAGGATCACCTTGAGATATATGCGTATAGTGTCAGTAAATTGATTCAGTCCATTGTCTGGGAATAAAGGAGGATGCATGGCGTCATTGACAGATAAAATTGCCTTGATTACGGGAGCAGGGAAAAAAAGCGGCATTGGATATGCCATTGCCAAAAAATTCGCCTCTCTGGGGGCCCACGTGATCATTGCCGACTTCGGCAGTGCAGAAGATTTCGGCGCAGATGTGGGAACCAGCACCACCGAGGAGATGGACCTCATTGCCCGGGAGCTGGCAGAGGCGTTCAATGTAAAGACCCTGGCCGTGAACCTGGACGTCACCAATACACAGCTTGTGACAGACATGGCAGAGGCCGTGAGTGAGCGCTTTGGCCGGGTGGATATCCTGGTCAACAACGCCGGCGCCACCTTTGGGGTGCCCAACGGGGTGCATACCTATGATGAGGATGCCTGGGTCCGCACCGTGGATGTGAACCTTCACGGGGTGTTCCGGGTGTCCAAGGCCATGGTGCCCCTGATGCAGGAAAGGGGAGGGGCCATTGTGAATACCGCATCGAGAGCCGGAAAGGTGCCGCCCCTGTTCAACGGGGCCTATGCCGTGTCCAAGGCCGGGGTGATCATGCTGACCAAGGTCATGGCCAAAGAACTGTCCGGTCTCAAGATCCGGGTCAATGCCATCTGTCCTGGTCAGATCATGACTGACCTTGAAAAGTGGCGGTTCGGACTGGAGGCCCAGTTCCTGAACACCACCGTGGAGGAGCAGGAAAAGAAAATGTGCCAGACCATTCCCTTGAACCGGATCGGCAAGCCCTCAGAAGTGGCTGACATGGCGGCCTTTCTGGCATCTGACGAGGCGTCCTATGTCACAGGCCAGGCCCTGAATATCTGCGGTGGCCAGCTCATGGAATTATAGGGGCGCATACCCACACCCCGTTTATTTTATTTCATAGATAAATTATAAGTTAAACAACATAAAGGAGTGTGCAATGACCACAGAAACCGAAACCATTACCGGCGCGGAACTGGCAGCCCAGGCCTTAAAGGACAGGGGACTCGACTATATTTTCTCTCTGAGCGGCGGCCATATCACCCCTATTTATCAGCATCTTGAAGACTCTTCTGTAAAGATTTTTGACACCCGTCATGAGCAGTCCGCCCTGTTCATGGCCGAGGCTTACGGCAAGATGACCCGCAAGGCCGGGGTGGCCATGGTCACGGCCGGCCCTGGATTCACCAATGCCCTCACCGGGGTGGCCTCTGCCCATTTTTCCAATACCCCCCTTGTGATGATCGCAGGCTGCGTGGGCATGGACAACAAGGAACGCCTGGATCTGCAGGACATGCCCCAGGCCGCCGTGATCACGCCCATGGTTAAAAAAGCCCTGATCTGCCAGAAGGCCGAACGGGTCAACGAATATGTGGACATGGCCTTCAGGATCGCCCAGAGCGGCCGGCCGGGGCCGGTTTACCTGGAGTTTCCCATTGATGTGCTTAACACCCCGGTGGACAAGGCCGCGGTCAAAACCACCCGCACCGAGGTGGTATCCCATCCCGGAGATGCGGCCAAGGCAGCTGAAATGCTGGAGATGCTGAAGACTGCGGCAAACCCCATTGTCATCGCCGGCACCGGCGCCTGGCAGAGCGGGGCTGAGGAAGAACTGAAAACCTTTATCGAAAGCTCGGGCATTCCTTTGTTCACCAACCTCTCCGGCAGGGGGGTTTTGCCCGATGACCACCCCCTCTGCTATGAAGGGGCCCTGGCCATTCGTCCCGGCGCCGGATTTGCCGCCTATATCGAAACCGACCTGGTGGTGATCCTGGGGACCCGGATTTCCCTTTTCTATCTGTTCGGGGATGTGTTTAACCCGGCAGCCAAACTGGTTCAGGTGGATATCCAGCCTGACGAGATCGGCCGGAACCGGACCGTGGATCTGCCTATTGTTTCGGACATCAAAGGCTTTCTTTCCCAGTGCAACGCCATCATGGCGGACAGGGATTTCGGGTTCAAGGCGCAATTTACCCCCTGGGTAAAAAAGCTGGACCAGGCCCACAAGGACGGCAAGGCCCTGTCGGAAAATGACTGGACTTCGGATAATGTCCCTGTTCATCCCATGCGTCTGGCCCAGGAGGTCAACGCCTTCATGGACAGGGAAGACGACATTGTGGTGGCTGACGGCGGAGACACCACCACCTGGCTGGGCATGACCCGGACCATGAAAAAGGCCGGGGCCTATCTGGATTACGGCATTTTTGGCTCCCTGGCCGTGGGACTGCCCTATGCCAATTGCGCCAAGCTGCTGAATCCGGACCAGCGGGTCTGCCTGCTTACCGGGGACGGGTCTGTGGGCTTCAACTTCATGGAGTTTGAAAACGCCATCAGAAAGAACCTGCCCATTGTTGTGGTCATTGCCAATGACCAGGGCTGGGGCATGATCCGCCACAGTCAGGAGATCCGCATCGGCCATGCCATTGAGGGCGGCACATGGATCGGCCGGGTGGACTACCATAAGATGGTGGAGGCCATCGGCGGCAAGGGCTATTTTGTTGAGGATCCCAAGGATATCCGGCCGGCCCTGGAAGATGCCTTTGCATCCAAAAGCGTCTGCTGCATCAACGTCATGACCGATACCACCACGGTGAGCCCGGGCTCCATGGCCCTGGCCAATGTGGGGGCGTACAAGGCCTAGAGTCATAAGTTGATAGTATTGTAATCAATTTTTAATCTAAAGGGGGGTGCAAATGGAACCCATGGTGCTGGATCCCAATACGCTGGACCAGGTTCGGCTGAATTTCAACCCCACAGGCATTGCCATCATCAACGGGGCCATCGGCCTGATGATGCTCGGGGTGGCGCTGGAACTGAAGCTTGACGATTTTAAACGGATTCTGGCAAGCCCCAAGGCCCCGGGCATTGGCCTTTTGGCCCAGTTCATACTGCTGCCGGCCTTTACTTTCGGTCTGGTCATGCTGTTGCGGCCCCATCCCTCTATTGCCCTTGGCATGATGCTGGTGGCGGCCTGCCCCGGGGGGAACCTGTCCAATATCATGACCTATCTGGCAAAGGGCAACTGCGCAGTGTCCATTTCCATGACAGCGGTTTCCACCCTGGCGGCCATTGTCATGACCCCCTTGAACATCTCCGTTTGGGGGCGGCTGAACCCGGATACCGCCCCCATTCTTCGACAGGTGCACCTAAGCCCGGTGGATATCTTTATCACCGTGTTTATCATCCTGGGAATTCCGCTCATCGTCGGCATGAGTGTGGGCCGGTATTACCCCAGTCTGGCGGCCCGGGTGAGAAAGCCCTTTAAGATTTTTTCCCTGTGCTTTTTCATCCTCATTGTCTGCGGGGCCCTGGCCGCCAATTGGCAGAACTTCATGACCTATGTGGGGCTTGTGGTGCTGGCCGTTTTGCTGCATAATCTTCTGGCCCTGAATACCGGGTATTGGGCTGGAAAGCTGTGCGGCCTGAGCGAGCCGGACTGCCGGGCGGTGTGCATTGAGGTGGGCATTCAAAATTCCGCCCTGGGCCTGATCCTGGTGTTCAACTTTTTCAACGGATTGGGGGGCATGGCCATACTGGTGGCCTGGTGGGGGATCTGGCATATTTTTGCAGGCCTTTGCACCGCCTTTTTCTTCAGCAGGATAAAAAAGAATGACGAGGCCCTTTATGAGCAGGCGTGATTTCAAAAATAAAACCGTGGTCATTACCGGCGGGGCGTCCGGGATCGGCCTTGCCACGGCAAAGGAATTTGCCCGGGCCGGGGCAAATATTGCCATGGTGGACATGGATGCTGCCGCCCTGGAACGGGAAAGCCGTGCCCTGGATGCAGAGGGTGTGCCTGTTTTGCCCATCAGCTGCGATGTAACCGATTCTGCAGCCTGTGAAGAAGCGGTGGCTCAGATTCTTGATTGTTTCGGCTCCCTTGACCTGCTTTTTAACAATGCAGGCATCACCCAGAGAGGCCTGTTTGAAATCACAGCAGTCCAGGTCATTGAAACGGTCATGGCGGTGAATTTTTTCGGGGCCGTTTACATGACCAAGGCGGCCTTGCCCTATCTGACGGCGGCCAGGGGCGCCATCATCGTTAATGAGTCCATCGCAGGGGTTGCCCCTTTGCTGGGCCGGTGCGGGTATGCCGCTTCCAAGCATGCGTTGCACGGATTTTTTACCTCTCTGCGGTGTGAACTGCGCCACAAGGGGGTCCATGTGATGATTGTCTGCCCGGGCTTTATCCAGACCAATTTGCAGACCCGGGCCTTGGGGGGAGACGGGCGTATCGCCACCCATGAGCAGACCCGGATCGGCAAGCAGCAGACCCCGGAATTTGTAGGGGGCCAGATTCGCAAAGGAGCCGAACAGAACCGGCCCATGCTGGTATTTACCCTTTTCGGCAAGCTGGGCTACCTGATCTTTCGGCTGTGCCCGGCCCTTTATGAAAGAATGATGACCCGGCAGTTTCGCTCCGAACTGGGGTCGTCAGATTCCCGCAACCTTAACCATGAAAAACACTGATATGACAGCGTTAAAATTACGTTACCAGCCAACTGATCTTTTCAGTAAAAAACTTGACCAAGTCAAGATTTCAGATCCTTTTGGGTACAAGAAGGTTCAAAAGGTGATTGACCGACTGCTGCTTGCTCCAGGCAATGCAGACGGTAAGATGACCGGAATTTATAACGGCCGGTTAAAAAAATATGCCGGCCGCCAAGACTACCGAATCATTTACCACTGGTGCCAATTATGCCGCAAAGAAAACCGCAGGATTCAGCATACGTGTGAGAACTGCTCTGAAATACCGGACAACAGCGTCATCTTTTTCGATCTGTACCATAAAAAGGACAAAAAAAAGTTCAAGCGGATATAACGGTTGTTTTAAGTCATTTATTCGTCATAATCGCCCACCAGGGGACGCTGCCGGTCAACAGAGAAAAACACAAGAAAGCGGTCTTCTCCCTGGGCATAGGGCCGGCTGCTTCGCTTCAGGGTCTCAATGGCCGGTGCGTTTTTTTCCTCTTCGGTCATGGTCAGATAGAGCCTGACACCCTTACGCCCGGGACCCTCTTCGATGAAAAGATATACAGCATGGGGATTGGATCCAAGGTTCTCGTGGGAGAGGCGGTCCCGCATGATAAAGGCCACAGTCCCGTCGGCCATGATATGGGGCCTGGCATATATGGCGGCATCTACAATGCCCTTGCCGTTTGCTGTAGACAAAATACCCGTTCCGGTTGTGTTGTCAAAGTAGGATTTCAAATCCATGAAAGTCTCCTTGGTTGGTTTTTTAGGGTTTATCTGTTCTATGTAACGCTAAATCTTACAGGTTTTTTTGATTGCACCGTAGCAGTTGTACATGTGATATGCCAGAAAAGATAAGGTTAATATTGTTGCGATCATGGGTCACCTCCTGCTCTGGGTTAGGGGTTGGGTTATCATTCAACCCTAAAATAAGCATCTGTCCGACCCATTCAATAAGGAGATAACAAGGGTTTTTTAATAGGTTAAACCCATCAATAACCCAGTCGCTCCAGCATGAACTGCCGGGCTTTACCTGTCGGAAAAAATGCTTATCCTCTGGGTCTACTTTTAATTGAGGTTTCCTATGATACGATTCGGTCTATGCTGCATCTTCAGATCCCACCCTGTAAAATTCAGAAGAACCACGGCCGCTGCCCTGGCCCGCCTGCCGGAAACTGAACAGAAACAGCGGCTGGCCCGGCTGTGCGCTGAAAATGCCGAAAGCCTGTTTGCGGCGCTGTGTTTCTGCCGGGACCACAGAATCGGCGCCTTCCGCATCAACAGCCAGATCCTGCCTTTGAAAACACACCCAAACCTGGGGTATGAGATCCACGATCTGCCAGGCTCCCGGCAGATCGTGGACCAATTCAAAGCCTGCGGGGAATTCAGCCGGAAACACAACATCCGGACCAGCTTTCACCCGGACCAGTTTGTTGTGTTGTCCTCACCGACCCCGGATGTGGTGCGCCGGTCTGTTCTGGAACTGGACTACCAGGCCCAGGTGGCAGAATGGGTCAATGCAGATGTGATCAACCTTCATGCCGGCGGGGTATACGGAGACAAGCCCGCAGCCCTGGCACGGCTTGCCGATACCATTAACGCCCTTTCACAGCCGGTGCGGCAGCGGCTGACCCTTGAAAATGATGACATCAGCTATACCCCTGAGGACCTTTTGCCCCTGTGCCGAAACCTGGGCATTCCCCTGGTATACGACGTCCACCACCATCGCTGTTTGCCCGACGGTCTCTCCATTGAGACGGCCACCCAAAAGGCTGCCCACACCTGGGACCGTGAGCCCCTGTTTCACCTTTCCTCTCCCAAAGACGGATGGGAATCGCCAACGCCCAGAAAGCACAGTGATTTCATTGATATCAATGATCTGCCCATGGACTGGACCGAAATGGATATCACCGTTGAAGTCGAGGCCAAGGCAAAGGAGGAGGCCGTGATCCAGCTTATCCAGGCCGTGGAAAAGGGCAGTCAGGCCACACAGGCGTGGCAGACCCAAAAAACAGACCCCAGCTGACCCCGGCGGTCCGATTTGGAACTTTAGCCGTGAATTTTCCAACCAGACCCTGTATAGTGCAGGGGTCACCCCAAGCCATAGGAGGCGTCATGACCACCAGCAAAACCCAGGCATTGCAGCAGATTTCCCGTCTCTTTGACTCCCAGCGCCTTGCCGTTCTCTCGACCGTGAATCAGGATCAGCCCCACACAAGCCTTGTGGCATTTGCCGCAAGCCCGGATCTGGCCCACATCTACCTTTTGACCCCCAAGACCACCAGAAAATACGACAACCTGACGGCCAATCCCCGGGTGTCCATGCTCATCAACGACAGCCGGAACAAAACAGAGGATCTCTACGCGGCCGTGGCTGTAACCGTTACCGGCAGGGCCAGACCGATTGATAAAACACGTCATCGCCAAAAACTGGATCTATACCTGGACAGGCATCCACAGCTGGGCGAATTTTCCAGAGCCATGACCACAGCCTTTATCCAGGTTGCCATAGACAGGTACGACCTGGTCAGCCGGTTCCAGAATGTGGTTAAAATCAGGATGGCCCCATGACACCGCTGCTGTCCATGGATGAGATCTGTGGTGCCGGACCAGAGGCGGTCGGCGGCAAGGCCTTTTCTCTGGCACAGATCCACAGCCAGGGCATTGATGTGCCGACAACCTGGTGTGTCCCCTGCCATGTTTATGACACCTATATGTTGCGCACCCGTCTCAAAGAGACAATCTTCTTTGAACTCAACAGAAAATCTCTGGACACCATGCGCTGGGAGGAAATCTGGGACATTGCCCTGCGCATCCGCAACTTTTTTCTGACCACCCCCATGCCCGGGGACCTGCACAGCGCGCTTCAAGACCTGATCAAAGACCATTGCGGTAAAACCCTTGTGGCAGTAAGGTCCTCGGCTCCGGGAGAGGATGATGCCACCGCCTCTTTTGCCGGGCTCCATGACTCATTTTTAAATTTGTCCGGCACCGCAGACATCCTCAGGCACATCCGGCTGGTCTGGGCATCCCTCTACTCGGATGCGGCCCTGCTCTACCGCAGGGAACTGGGCCTGGACATCCATACCAGCCGCATGGCCGTGGTCATCCAGGAGATGATTCCCTCGGACCGGTCTGGTATTTTTTTCGGACGGCATCCGTCAGAGCCCGGCGAATCAGTCATTGAGGCGGTTTACGGCCTGAACCAGGCCCTGGTGGACGGGGATATCGATCCGGACCGGTGGACACTCCACAGGGCCTCTGGCAGGGTTCTTTGCCATACCGCCCCTGAGCGCACCCAGTATGCTGTCTCCCAAAACACCGGGACCGGTCTGGTGGACCTGCCCCAGGCCCTCAGGGAAAAACCGCCGCTGTCCGCCGGGGATATCCGGCAGATCCGGGATTGTGGAAACGCCTTGGAAACCCACTTTGGCCGGCCCCAGGACGTGGAGTGGACCTTTGTCAGAGACCGGCTGATCATCCTGCAGGCCAGGCCCATTACCAGCACCGGGTTCACAGAAACAGACGACAAGCGGTCATGGTACCTCAGCCTTCACCGAAGCCACGACAACCTCAAGGCCCTGTACCAAAAAATTGAACACCAACTCATCCCCCGGATGATCTATGAGGCCCGGCAGTTGAAACAGATCGACCTGGCAGCGCTCTCCGTCCGGGCCCTGTGCCGTGAAATCCAAAAAAGACAAGAGATTTATGACCATTGGGTCCGTGTCTATTGGTCGGATTTCATCCCCTTTGCCCATGGCATCCGCCTTTTTGGCCAGGTATACAACGATGCAATGGCACCAAAGGATCCCTATGAATTCATGCGCCTGCTTGAAGATACCGGGCTCAAAAGCATGGAAAGAAACCAGCATCTCGAACAGATGGCCGGCATGGTCCGCAGGGATCAGGCCTTGAAAACCCGGCTTGAGTCAGGGCGGGGGCCGGGGCTGGATCACCCCTTCACTGAGGTGCTGAACCGATTTGTTGACCGGTTTGGCGACCTGTCCTGCAGTACCGGAAGCGGCAGCGAATGCCAATACGGAGAGGCAGGACTGGTCCAGGTGATTCTCGAATTTGCCAAACGGCCCGGGGATGCGGGCACATTGGTTAAGCCATCTGTCGCCGGACTCAAAGCCGCCTTTCTTGATCGTTTTGGGCCGGACCGCCAATCCTTTGCAGCGGAAATTCTTGAACTGGGCCGGGAAAGCTTCCGGCTCAGGGACGACGACAATATCCACCTGGGCCGCATCGAAGCCCGTCTCCAGGAGGCGGTCCGGCAAGGCCGGATAAGACAGGGCCTTGCATCCACCCCAAAAGATGACATGGCACTTTTGGCCGCTGTTCCAGCATTGGGGCCTGTTACAGCGTCCCCGGATCAGGACCGGATGCCAATCTCTCCCGTCAACACCAGAGACCGGATATCCCCGCGCCAGATCGTGGGCCATCCTGCCGGCCCGGGAATCGCCTCGGGGCCGGCCCGTCTGATCCGGGGCCCTGAAGATCTTCTCTGCTTCAAACAAGGAGAGATCCTGGTCTGCCAGGGGGTAGATCCCAACATGACCTTTGTGGTTCCCCTGGCTGCCGGACTTGTCGAAGAGAGGGGCGGCATGCTTATCCACGGCGCCATCATCGCCAGGGAGTACGGTCTGCCCTGCATCACCGGCGCATCAGAGGCCATGGCCCTCATTGAAACCGGTACCTGGATCACGGTGGACGGATACCTGGGCATTGTGACCTGTGAGGCCGGGGATTCTGATTCCGGAGCCGCATAGTGACCGTTGACAAATCCCTTGAAAAACAGCTGATCTCCTGGTTAAAACGCCAGAAGACCGCCTGTGGTATTTATCTTCATTTAACCGTGCTGTCCGGTGTGCTGACAGGCATCTGTCTGGTGGGCCAGGCCTATTTGATTGCATCGGTGCTTCACGGCGTCATCATCCTAAACCGTCCCAGGGCTGAATTTTCATTTGAATTCATTGTATTGGCGGGGCTGGCCCTGGTGCGGGCCCTTTTTGTCTTTGCCAGGGAACGCTTTGCCTTTGAAGCAGGTCTGCGGCTGCGCCGGCAGATCCGCCGGGCTGTCCTGGACAAGCTGTCACAGCTGGGGCCTGCATTTGTGGGGGGAAGACCTGCCGGCAGCTGGGCCAGCATCGTGCTTGAACAGGTGGAAGATCTCCAGGACTATTTTGCCAGGTATCTGCCCCAGATGGCAGTGGCCTGTTTTGTTCCTTTGACCATCCTGGCTGCTGTTTTTCCCCTTAACTGGGCTGCAGGGCTTCTGCTGCTGGGCACAGCCCCCCTGATTCCTTTTTTCATGGTCCTTGTGGGCTGGGGCGCTGCCAATGCCAACCAAAAACATTTTAAAGCTTTGTCACAGCTCAGCGGCCATTTTATGGACCGGCTCCAGGGCCTGAACACCTTAAAATTGTTCAACCGGGGAACAGCTGAACTGGCAGCCATTGAAAGGGCATCACACGCCTTTCGCCAAAAAACCATGTCTGTGTTGCGCATTGCATTTTTAAGCTCTGCCGTGCTGGAGTTTTTTACGGCCATTTCCATTGCCCTGCTGGCCGTCTATTTCGGTCTTGGGTATCTGGGGTATATGGACTTCGGCAATTACGGGGCGCCTTTTGCCCTGTTTACCGGGCTTTTTGTTTTAATCCTTGCCCCTGAATACTATCAGCCCCTGCGGGACCTTGGCACCCATTACCATGCCAAAGCACAGGCAGCCGGGGCAGCTGAAGAGTTGATGACCCTGCTGGAATACCAGGTGCCCTTCCACGCATCAGGGGATCAGCCGCCATTGGATCAGCCATTTGTAAATACGGCCCTTGCCCCGGATAAGCCCATTCGGCTTACGGCTGAAAACCTCATTGTAAAGGGCCTTGACAGCACCGTGCTTGCCGGTCCCTTGAATTTCCGGCTCAATCAGGAAGACCATGTTGCCATTGTGGGCCCCAGCGGCGCGGGGAAAACCAGTCTTTTAAACGGGATATTGGGATTTTTGCCCTACCAGGGATCTTTAAGGATCAACGGGGTGGAACTCAACCGTCTGGACATGGATCTATGGCACCGGTGTCTGGCCTGGCTGGGCCAGGACCCTTTGCTGTTCCAGGGCAGTGTTCGGGAAAATGTGGCCCTGGCCCATCCCGGGATGGATGATGCCGCGGTCAGGGACCTGCTGGCCCGGGCCAGGGTCCTGGATTTTGTGGACGACCAGGCCCTGGGCCTGGATCATCCTGTGGGAGAACAGATGACCGGGGTTTCTGTGGGGGTTGCCCAGCGCATTGCCCTGGCCAGGGCCCTGGGACAAAATGCCCGGCTCTTTTTGCTGGACGAGCCCACAGCCAGCCTGGACCGTCACAGCCAATCCGCTGTGCAACGCTCTCTGGCCGAGGCCATGGCAGATGCTGCCTGCCTCATGATCACCCACCGCCTGGATCAATTGGGCCGAATGGATAGAATCCTGGTCATGGACAAGGGAAAGCTGGTCCAGCAGGGCAATTTTAAAGACCTTCGCCAGAGCCCGGGCCTGTTTCAACAGATGCAGAACCGCAAGGCTTATGGCCTGTCAGTTGATACAGGGGAAAAGATCCCATGAAAGCACTATTGCCCTTTCTCAGACTCTTCAGACATCAGTGGAAGATGATGGCCCTGGGACTTGCCCTGAGTGTGGGAACCCTTGCTGCCGGCATCGGTCTTCTTTCCCTTTCCGGATGGTTTTTATCTGCTGCTGCCGTGGCCGGACTGATACCGGCAACCGCCCATGCCTTTAACTACTTCACCCCGGGTGCCGGGGTCCGCCTGCTTTCGCTGGCCAGGACCCTGAGCCGTTACGCAGAGCGTCTGGCCACCCATGAGGCCACCTTTCAGCTGCTGACCCGTTTGAGGGTATGGGCCTGGCGCAGAATTTTTCCCCTGAGTGCCAAAAACATGCAGGGCCTGCGCCAGGGAGAACTGCTGAACCGCCTTGTCGGGGATATTGATATTCTGGACCATATTTATCTGAGGCTGGTCATCCCGGTGGTGGCTGCAGGGATCGCCCTGTCGGCCCTGTTTATTTTTCTTGTTTTCATCGATCCTGAACTTGCCCTTATCCTCTGTACCAGCCTGGCAGGTATCTGGCTGATCCTGCCCTGGGGCTTTTACCGCATGGGGCGGCAGCCCGGGGTCATGGAGATTGAGAGCAAACGGCAGCTGCGGGTGGGAATCCTGGAATTTGTTCAGGGTCTTGGAGAGATTTCCATTTTCGGCGCCACTGACCGGTTCCGGCAAGACCTTGCCGGCTTTGAAACACAGCTTGTCAACAGCCAGCGCACCATGGCCGCCATTGCCGCCCTGAGTCAGGCGGCTTTGATACTCTGCCACGGCCTGGTGGTCACAGGAATGCTTTATGCCGCGGCCCGGGGTGTGGGAGACCAGAGCCCCCCCGGCCCCATGCTGGCCATGATCACCTTTATGGCCCTGGCCTGCATTGAAATGCTCATGCCGGCGGCAAACGCATTTCAACATCTTTCAGCCTGTATCAATGCGGCCCAGCGTATCAATGACCTTGCCGACCAGACCCCTGCTGTTGTGTTTAATCAGGACAATCACCGATCTGTCACCCAGGGCGAACTGACTGTTGAGTCCCTTGATTTTGCGTATCCCGGCCCTGGCCTCAAGGTGCTTGAAAATATCAATCTATGGTTAAGGCCGGGAGAAAAAACAGCCCTGCTGGGAAAGACCGGCTGTGGCAAATCCACCCTGGTTTCCATGATTACCAGGCAGTGGGAGCCTGACGCCGGCAGGATCACCCTGGACAACACCCCTATCAGCAGTTTCAGCCGTCAGGCCCTGACCTCAGGCATCTCTGTGGTCAGCCAGCGGATCTATCTGCTGTCCGGCACCCTCAGGGATAACCTTGTCATGGCCCTGCCAGCCCCCCTGGAAAATCCGTCAGAACACGAACTCAAGAGTTTGGATCAAACGCTTGTCCAGGTGTTGGAAACAGTGGGACTGTCTGAATTAACCGGTTCAACACAGGCCCTTGATACCTGGATCGGCCAAGGGGGCCGTCAGCTTTCCGGGGGAGAGCGCCGCCGCATCGGGGTGGCCCGGGTGCTGCTGCGAAACGCTCCTCTGCTCTTGTTGGATGAGCCCACGCAAGGCCTGGACAGAACAACGGAACGAGAGATCCTTGACCTGCTCTTTTCATTTGCACGAAACAAAACCCTTTTGATGATCACCCACAGGCTGACAGCCATGCCAGAGATGGACCGTATCCACCTCATGGAAGGGGGAAAAATCCGGATTTCAGGGACCCACACCCAATTGCTGGCCTCAGACGCCTATTATGCCGGACTTCATCAGCAGTTGACCTGATTTTGGCTGATGTTGTGCCTGCTGTGACTATGGCACGCCTCCTTTTTGGCGGCATTGATTGCCGGTGTCATTGGCTTTCCCGTCTTGGTCTGTACCAACGACTCCTATTGGGCCATATACCTTTTTCGCTGTTTCTTCCATTTTTTATAGCCTTCATTGTCCTTGCGCCTGAACTCGCGCAGGGCCTTGCCCACCTTGCAGGCCTGGAGGCTGGCGCTGTCCGTCGGGGGATCCTTGCGCAGGCATCCATAGTTGCCCTGAATACACGGGGGGCCGCCTTTGTCGCAAGAGGGGCTGCGGCCCTTGGTGGGCTGGGGGTGGTAGGAACAGCTCGAGCCCATGAAGGAATAGCGGTTGCACAGGCATTTGAGGACCTTTTCATTCCCGCTGCGCTGCATGGCCACCACAATGGCCCGGGTGGCTTTTTTGGACAACTCCTTCAGCTTGGGACTGGTCTTGGGGGGCAAAGGCTGGCGCAGTGCGCCGCAGGCCTCGGCATTGGCAGCCATCATCTGTTTGTACCCCTTCGGGTTGAGCAGGGCTTCGCAGGTCAGCTGGTCCTGGAGCCGCCGGTTTTCAACCGATCCCAGCCGGCAGGCCCGGGCCTTGCCCTTGTGCCAGGCCGCCATCTGCTTGACCACCTGTCCCCTCAGGTCCAGATAGCTTTTAAAGGCCATGGCCTTGCGGGCGCATTGAATGGAGGAGTAAGTCCTGTCTCCTGTCATGACCCCGGACACTGTGCCGTAGGCATGGCCGGACATCTCCTTGACCGCATCAAATACGCTCTGGTCCTTGAACTGGGCCTTGTAGCTTTCAAACTGGCAGTCACTGTCATACCAGGCATCTTTCATCTTCTTGTAGAATCGGTCCTGGGTCTTGTCCTTTTTCTCTTGCTGGTACCAGTTCTCCATATAGTCCATGATGGAATCGTCAATCTCGCCGGCAGTCAGCTCAATGGCCTCTCCCCGGGAAGCCCGCATTCTGTTCTGGCGGGTCAGGTACTGCTTATACCCTTTGGGATTGTTTTCAATGCGGGTGCGAAGCGAGGTGCGAAGGTGGTTGGCCCCCTCGCTGCCCAGGATATCGTGGATCTGGGAGATGGTGCTGCCCTCGTCTCTGAGGTCCCTGTACTTGTTCATGAAGGTGACGGTCTGATCGTTGATCAGGGCGCCCCTGAGTACGTTCAGGGTTTCGTAATAGGCCTGGACCGCTTTCCAGCCCGGAACCTTGGTCACCATGGACATGGTCACGCCTTTCATGGTGTTGATGGCGGCGGTCTTGGCCATTTCAAGGGCCTTGCTGCCGGCATCCGGCACTGCGAGCGTGCCGGCCAGATTGGCAAACCGGGCGGTCTTCTGCTCCAAGGCCTTCAGATCCTTCTCATCCAGGAGGACCACCATCCGTGTGTACTCCTTTTTCCAGGCCGCCACTTCATCCGGACTCATCTTTTTGGGGTTGTACCCCTTGAGCTTTTGCTCGATGGCCTTTCTGCCCAGCCTGGACAGGCAGCCCTCCGTGACACAGGCGTTGAGCATGTTCTGGGTGGACTGCCACATGGCCTCTTTGACGGTTTTCTGCCAGCCGGTCTTTTCCACACCGGCCTTGAGCTTCATGGCCTGGTCATAATAGGCCTGGGTCTTGTCATAATAGGCCTGGGCCTGGGCAATATGTTTCTGCCCCATGACCAGGTCTGAAGCCATTTGAGTGGCCAGTTCGCCCACCACCTTGCGGACACTGACCCCGTCCCCGAAATTGATGTTCACCCGGCGCAGATTTTCAAGGGCCAGGTCAACATCGTCCTCGCAGTTCCGCCGCTTCCTGGTCGCAGCGCAGACCGGGGCCGGCTCCAGCAGGGAAAAGATCGGCAGGGAAAAATCAAAAACCCCGGCAGATCCGCCGTTTTCCAGCTGCTCGTAGAGTTCTTTGGTCACGGGGATGGGGGTCAGGGCCGGCACCTCAAGATCCTGTATATAGCTGTCCCGGATAGATTTTCGAACGGCCTTCATCTCCTCTTCGTAATCGGGCAGGGTTTCCAAAAAGGCATCTGCTGTGGCTTCGGCTTCTGCCTTGAGTCTGGCCATGTCCGGGACCTTAAGATGAATGGGCCGCTGCAGGACCAATGTCCCCGGCTTTATCCCGTCGTACATGCACAGGATATGGCGGCCCGGGGTTTCAGGCATGGTAAACACCACCTCTCCCCTGTCTTTACCCCTCAGTCCATGGGCCCAGACAGCGGCCTTCCGGGCGGCCTGGGCATCGGCGGCATTCAGATCGAAGGACTGGGGCAGAATGCCCATCCAGGCGTTTTTTTCATAGGCAATGGAGGCGGTGAACCGGGCCGTTGTCCTCATGCCCGTATAAAGATCCTTATTGGCGGCAAAATAGGCCTGCAGCTCGATTGCCGGCTGGTGGGCTGCCTCATAGTCTGCATCAGGCCGGACATCCAGCGCCCGGGACACGGCAGTTGCCGGCAGGGCATCTGCAGCCTCTTTGCCCGTGCCCGGCCAGAACCTCAGCTGGTATCGGCCCGGACGGTTGGGTGCGGTGAATGCCCTTTGAATCAAACCGGAGGGATCCTCCTTGATGACCTTGGGCCCGAAGACAAATTTGTTTTGCCCCTGTGAATCCATGCCGGTCAGGCCCCAGGCCAGATCCCCCTGCCAGGAACGGGCAGGCAATAGCGCGGCCGTGGCCATGCCTCTGGGGATCACCCGGCCCTCCTGTATCCGGATGGACGCCGCCTGCCCGGCAGGGGGCCGGGCAATCAGGTGAATGGGCAGGGTGGTTGTCAGCCCGGGAATCTTGATCTGATATGGACCGGGGGCAAGGTTCATGGCCAGGGAGGCATGATAAATGCCCTGGGTCACATAGGCAAATCGCCCCTTGGCCAGGGAGGCCGGCTGACTGTGAAGGGTGTTGATGTCTGCGTCATAGAGATAAACATCTTTGAAGGTTTTGGAAAATCCGGGTTTTGGATCCAGGTTGAGCCTGACCACAAATTCGCCTTGGGCAGGAACGGTTTCAGGGTAATCTACCTGAACCTGATAGACATCGGTCACGGAAAAATCCGCCTGGGTGATTATCTGAGGCGGACCTGCCTTGTGCCACTTGAGGGTGTCGTAGAAATAAAGACTGTACTCCCCCGGATCCGGAGCCTTCAGGGTAATGATATCCTTGTTAACATCCAGTTTTTGGACCTTGACGGCCTGCTGAATGGCCTGGGCCAGGGAGAGGGGACGCGGCCCTCTGGGCACAAGAACCATGCCGGCCGCAATTTTACGGGGAAGATGGTAGCTGATAAAAATCTTCTGTCCCGGTACAAAGGATGCCCCGGGAAGATGGAACTGGGCCAAATCGGCCTTTGGCAGCAGGGCGCTTTTTTGGAAAGCGGCCACAGCTTCCGGGCATATGGGGGCCAGGGTGTTGTCAAATTCAGGGGCAGGGATGTCCCCGGGTGTGGAAAAAACCGCCTGAGCCCGGGCCAAAGGGGTTTCAACCCCGTTGCGGAAAAAAAGAATCTCATAGCGGCCGGGCACCTTGGGCGCGGTCACCCTGACTGGCGCATCCATATAGCTTGTATACAGATTGGCCCTGACCGCCTCTTTGCCCTGTTTTTGAAACGAGGCATAGCCATGCTTGGGCATGCCGCCGGCCGGAGGAAAGGCCTTGAAGGAAAACTGGGCGCCGACGGGGTAAACCCCTTTGGCCACAACGATTTTCGCGTCTTGCCCCTTTTTAGGCACCACGGACAGGGGCCGGGCCGCCCTGAGCATCTTCCGGTCATAAAGGGCCAGGATATAGTCTCCCGGGTTCATGGGCGCCCTGAGTTCAACCCACCCGCTTCCATGGGGATATTGGTCCGGTCGGATCTGAACCTGGGTATGCTTGCCCATGACATAACGGGCCTTGTCCGCCCGGACCTGAAGATGGGCCGCCGGGATGATGCAGGCAATCAGACGGCGCTTGCTGTCCCCTGTGCGGACGCCGGCACGGACCACACTGCCCGGCAGCCAGTTTTTCTCAGGCAGGACAAGGCCCGGGGCCGTTTTTTGACGGATATACACCGAGGCCAGACATTCCGGCCGGATGGACCCGGTCAGATGACGCCAGTGGGGATAAAACAGCAGCTTGTAGCGCCCCCCGGCGTCGGGCAGTTTCATCTTGATACCCTGGCGTTCGGAGATCTTCTTGAACACGGCAAGGCTGTGGTTGATGCCGTGGCAAATATCCCCGGGCTCAAACCAGGAAGGCACCACCAGGCAGTAGGCATCCGGTTTTTTTTCGGGATTTGCGATCAAGCCCCGGCCGGACACCTGGACCTGCTGACCGGGATCAAAGACCAGGGAGGGCCCCTGGACAAACCCTTTTTTCACGGTCAGGGGCTGGGGAGCCCCGGCTGTAAGATCTGCCTTGAGCAGCAGTTTTCTGTCATCGCTGTCCCTGTCAAATACCCGCAGCTGGTAATCCCCCGCCTCCTTGATCTTGCAGCTGATTCGGGTGAACTCCTTTTTCTGCTGAACAAACCAATAGGTCAGGTGGGCTTTGCTCTGGTCAGGGGCGTTTTTTTTGAACAGCCCGATCCAGGGCCGGCTTCCCTTGACCCCTGTCTTCCAGGCCGGCAGATTGTGAATCCGGGTGGAAAACACCTCTCCTGGGGCCACTGATGTCCCGCCAAAGCCCTGGACTCCCCGGGTCTCGATCTTGAGCTTGGCTGCCCAGGCTGGCCGGGCTTTTATGGTCACGGCCTCCTGGATGAGAAATTGACCCTGGCTGTCGTAGACCTTGAGGGCATATGTACCGGGGGTTTTCGGAAGGGTCACCTGTATCCGGCGGCCCAGGGCGGCCGCCGGGTAGAGGACGGGCATGGGGGCATCTTCTGTCTGCGGGGCTGCACCCTGGGCCGGATCCACCACCACCCATACAGGGCCGGGGGTTTTCCGGGTGATGCGGCATTCAAGGGGCTGGTCCGGGAAAAAAGAATTCTGGTAAAAGGCCAGGGAATCTACGGCAGCCTGGACCAGAATTCCTGCTGCCGGGTCATCCTGTTTATCTTTCAGTTCAGCGATCTTCTGTTTCAACCGGGGGTGCCTTGACGGATCGGTTGGCGGAAAATTTTCCCACAGCCAGTCCAGATACTGGTAGCATCGTCTTGCCTCTGAAAAAAGACCGGCAGCCTCGAATGTTTTTCCGCTGTCCAGCAGGGTGTCCTGAAGTTCCGGCGAATCCTTCGGCAGGTTCTGGATGGACTGCTTCAGGTCCTGCCTGAGCTGGTGGATATCAATTGCGCCAAAGGCATCGGCACTGGATAAGACTAAAAGAAGAACTGCCAGACAAAAATAATTTCGAGTCATAATTTCGCCGCCTTTATCACGGAATCACCCATAGGATTAAGCGCCCTGTTCCGCCCAGAAAGTATCCGGGCAAAGACCATAAAAAACCAGGGGCAGAGCGCAGACAAATTATCAGCCTTAAGAATCTGATGTAGTATAAGCGATTTGGTCTTGTCAAGAAAAGGTTGAATACCTGTTCAGTTGGACCCGCCATGGCCTCTGCCTGTCTTTGCCAGGCCCATGCCGGCAGATGAAACCGCAACCTGGGTGCTGGGCCAAAAAGCCGATGTATGACGGCTCTAAAGGCTTTATCAGAAAACCTTCGGTGTGTTGATCCGCCTGGTGGTCCAGGTCGTTGAAGGCCCCGTCTCCAGGGGACTAGGGCCTCAGATGCCGGAGGGTGATACTCTCCCAGTTTTCCGTTCTGGCTTGGACTTTGATCATGGGCTGGAGTCCTCTGTCCTGCCATGACCTGCCCTTGGGGCCGGTCAGCCGGCCCCGGCTGATGACCAGGGCGGAACCGTCGGTCAGTTCGATGATTTTCTGGGTCATGGCCTTTCCGAAGCTTGGGGTACCGAAACTGACGCAGGCCCTGTGCCCGGCAAGGCTCTGGATCAGCACTTCTGAGGCAGAGGCGGTGAATTGGTTCTGCCAAACGCCAACCTGACCGCCTTTCCACATTCGGTTTCTGGCCCGGTAGGTGGTCTGTCCGCTGCGGGCTTCCACAGTCAGCACCGGGCTGTTCTCCGGAAGAAACAGGCCAGCCGTATCCACGGCGGCAAACAGGTCTCCCCCCGGATTGCCGCGAAGGTCCAGCACCAGGGGGTCGGCCGGATCAATCCGGTTCAGGGCCGTCTTGACCTCCTCAAAGGTTCTTGACGAAAAACGGCTGATCTTCAAAATCTGGAGAGGGCCTGATTTCTCAAGCCTTACCGACAGATCCTTGAGCGCCGTCCTTTGAACATCAAACTGCCGGATCATCTGGCCGCGCTTCACTGTCAGGCAGACCCGGGTACGGTCCTCGCCCCGGATCCGGGTACCGACCCAGTAGATGGAGCGGTCTTTGGTCCTGACCCTGTCCACCGCCACAAGCGCGTCTCCCTCCCGTATGCCGGCCCTGAGGGCCGGGCTGTCCGGCCGGGGCAGGCAGAAAAACTGTCCGTCCCTGTCCACAATGTCCATGCCCACCCCGTGAAACCTGAATTGCCGGGCGGTTTTCCAGGCCTGGTACTCGTGGGCAAGCAGATAACTGCCGTAGGGGTCATGCCGGGCCATGTAGGCCTTGATGGCGTTGGTGGCAATGCTGCCAGCCCCGGGCCTGTCAAGGCTGTGGGCCTTGATTTTGGTCATGGCCTCAAAAAAGACCAGCATGGCCCTGTCATTGGTCCAGGACTCCCCCCTGCAAGGGACCGGTGCAAGGGCATGCCAGACCAGCAGGGCTGTGATTATGTAGACCGACCGCATCTGAACTATAGGGCGCTTAGGGCCTCTGCCTCTTTGAGCAGCTCATCCATCTGTTGTTGAAGCCGGGCGATCTCGGCCTTTTTTTCCTGGTCAGACCCTCCTGAATTGTTGACCTGAATGGTGCTGGCACGCAGGGCAACGGTTTCATCCTTTAAACGCTTCAGCTCTTTTTTCTGGGCGGCATTGGCCGCCTTGACCTGGTCAAGCTGCTTTTCAAGAGCGCCGGTTTCGGCGTAGATGCCGGCCAGCCTGTTCTTCAAAACCTGCTGTTTTTGGATTTTTCCCTTTTTTTCTGTCTCCAGCACGGCCCCTTCCTGCCTGGCCTGCTCCGTATCTGCCTCGGTGTCTGCCAGTGTGGCTTTCCTGTCTTCCAGCCGCTTTTCATAGGCTTTGGGGTTGTAGCTGAACAATCCGCCTTTGCGGGGGTCGGTCTCTTTTGACACACAGGCCCCAAGGCTTGAGACCATGATCATGGCCAGGGCCAAACCGATAAAACGCATATGACTCCTCCTTTATGGGATACGGCTTATACAGCCATGCGGCTGGACAATCCGGCCAGATCCTCGCCGTGCTGTTCCAGTTCCTGGATCAGGTCTTTCAGTTTGACAATCTCCGCATCCAGGTTCTGAGCCTGAACGCCTTTGTCATCGACCTGGGCCAGGGCCTGCTTCTGGGCGTCCATCTCAAACTTTGCACGGTTCAGCTTTTCATCTGTGGTCTTGATTGCCGCATCAATCTTTTTCTTTTCCGCCAGCAGGGTCTGCTTGTCAGCCTGGCTTGCGGCATACTGCTGTTCAAGTTCCCGGGTCTTTGCATCCAGCTGGGCAATCTGTGTTTTCAGCTGTTCATTGTAGGCCCGGGTCTCCTGGTTGACCTGTTGGGCACTGGCAATGCACTGGTCAAGCCAGTCCTCCTGCTTTGCGTATTCGGCCTTCTTGGACGCCACATGGTCTCCGTAGGCATATCCGGCCGCCCCTCCGGCTGCCGCGCCAATGGCGGCCCCCAACAGGGTCCCCTTGGAGTCGCCCCCCACCAGGGCTCCAACAATGCCTCCGAGCAGGGCGCCTGTCCCGGCTCCCACGGCTGTTCCCTCGTTGCGGGTCCGCTGGGCATCAGTGGTCCCGGTGGTGGTGCATCCGGCCTGGAAGGCAAATGCGGCCAGTACCAGGCATGCTGAAATTAAACGAATCATTTTATGCATGTTTTTTCTCCTTTGTTTGCCTGCCCCTATCTTTCCATGGGAATGACAAGGGAGGCTGAATCTTTGAACTTTAATATCAGTTCAAACTCTTCTTTCCCTGCTGCAATGGTGTGGTTGTCCTGAATCCAGAGGTCCAGGGTCATGCGTTGGCTGAGCGGATAATCCAGGCGGCCGTCGGCCTGGTTTACCGGTTTGTTCTTATGGGTGACAGCCGCAAGCCAGGCCCCGTTGTCCGGGAAGGTGTCCCATACTGCCTCCTTGGTATCTGCTTTGCGCAGGATCATGCCCTTGAGGGTCTTGTCCGGGGCCTGGATTTCAAGCTGCAGCCAGGTGTCCGGAGATCCGTTGCTCAAAAGCGCTTCGCCGCGGCCGGTAAAATCCCCGTGCCCCCTAAGCTTTTTCAGGGTCAGGCGGGCGGTGACCGGGTCCTGGTCTGGTTCGGGGCTGGACGGATTCAGGGCCGCCTGGACAGGTTCATCCGCCGGGCTTTGTCCTCCCTCTTGGGTCCGGCCCGGGTCCGGTACCTGATCCTGAGGGATAAAATTGTAGGTTCCGGCGCCCAGGTCCCCCAGATCCGGGATATGGGGGGCAGGTGCGGCTGACCGTTCAGGGGCGATCGAAGGGGTCCCGCCGATGGTCACCGAATTCAAGGCGGCGTCCAGGATCTGGGCATATTTTTTATCCTTTAGCATCGTGGCCACGCAAATGGGCCTGTTGTCCGAAAGGGGCTGGTCAAAGAGGACCATTCTGGCCTGCACCTTTCCCTTTTTGACCCTGCCTGTATATTCCACGGCATCCAGCCCGCTGAGCTGAATTTTTTTTTCAGAGACCTCTTTCATGTACTCGAGCTGTTTGTCCGCCCCATCTTCCCGGACCACGGCGATGCCGGCCAGGCCGTCCCCCAGCTCGAATTTTCCGGAATCGCTCCGGATCCGGGCCTCCCAGGTCTCCGGTACCTGGAGGCTGACCAGTCCCAGGCGGTGATGCTGCCATCCGGGGCCGGCGGCCATGGATGCCGGACAGGCCAGGGGCTCGTCATCCTCTCCGAACTCCTGCCCGCACACCGGCAGGGCCAGCCAGGCCACCCGTCTTTCAACCCACCCCTGCTGGGTCCAGCCCGGATCCACCTTGCCCTCCGCAACAGTCTCCCGGGTAATGCGGTAGCCCAGGCTGATCTCCATGACCACCGGGGCGGTGAGTTCCGGACCGCGCCGGTCTTCAACCATGGAGGGGACCCAGCTGATTTCAAAACTGTCCTGGTCTTCGACCAGACGGATCTTGTTTTTGTCCTTGTCCAGGGTCATATCCCCCTCCCTGCCGAGGATATTCAGATGAATTCTTCGTCTGTCGGCCCGGTACCGGTTGTAGTGGGTCTGCCCCTCTGGACCGGGAAGGGGCAGGGTGATCTGATCGGGCTCAGGTGCCCTGATCCGTATTTTGACAGGGGTGCCCAGGGCCTGAACCCCGAAGATCCTCATAAAAGGGGTTTTGTAGTTTTTTCCGTCCTTGGGGTTGTACTCCAGGGCCTTTTTCATTCCCCTTTCCCTGTATTTTTCCCAGAAATAGTCGGCCACAGGGCTGTCCGGGGCAAGGGGGCCGTATATTCCTTCGGTTTCAAGGGCTATGGGCAGCCGGAGTTCAAATTTTTCAGGGCCGCCGCTGCGGTGCAGCTTGTACTCGAAAAATGGAATGGGATCCAGGCTCAGCCTGTCCACGGCCGGACCCTGTTCCAGGGCCTTTGCCGGGCTAAAGGCTGCAAGGGTAAGGCAGAGGCTGATCAGTAGCTTTGTACTTATTGGTTTCAATGGGGCCTCCTTAAGATTAAATGCCGAGGGTGCTCAGCTCTTTTTTCCAGGTGTCGAGGGCTGTCCGTTTGGTTTTTGACAGGGTTTCAAGGTGGGCGGCCACCAGTTTGGCCGCACGAATCTGACCTGCGGCATCGTTTTCCATCAGAAACTTGAGATAGCGCTGCTGGCCGGTCTGCCGGGCATCTAATCCCAAAGTGTCCATCTGGCGCAGCGAGGCAGTGTAGTTTTCCATGGCCTGGCTGATATTGGTCTCGATTTCAGCCAGGCGGGTTTTCAGTTTTTCCACCATGGCGGTACGCTTTCCGGCCTGGGCCGCTGTGATCAATTTGTGCACCGTGGGTAGCTTTTTGCTCTCCAGGAAGATGAAGTATCCCCTTTCTGCGGCAATCTTGAACCAGGCGTATGCGGTCTGGGCATCGGCCCTGGCCTGGATGCGCCGGATGTCGGTGATCACCGCCTTGAGCCGTCCCAGTTCCTGCTGCATATCAGGGTCGCTGACCGCCATCTTTTCCAGGCGGTTCAGGTAAAGACCTGCCTGGTCCGTATTGATCTGCGTCTTCTGACTGGTCGGGGCGGTGCTGGCAGCCGCCGGGGTGGCGGCCCCGGTGCCGGCTCGAAAAGATTCCCAGGCACCGGCATAGCGTCTTGCCGCCTGCCGGTCAGTAAAGACCACCGCGGCCAGGGCCGGGCGGATGCCCATGGTCCTTTTTTTGTTCGGGACGGGTGCTTTTTTGCCCCGGGCCATGTAGAAAGGCTCTTCCGTGCGCAGGCTGGAGCGCAGCCGCTTTTCAGAGGTCAGGTAGTGCCCGCCCCGGGCCGTGAACCCGCCGGGGCGGCCCTGGTAGTATTCGATCATGTAAAGGTTCTGGGTCATTTCAGACACATTGCCCAGCATGTCGTGAAGTCCTAAAGGGTTGGGCTTGAGCCGTCCTGTGGCCTTGAGCTTTCCGTGGCTGGATTTGGGGCCTTCAAACCACTCGTACCCTTCAAGGCTGTCTGGATAAGGCATCCTGCGGTCGAAAATATCGGGGGTCACCGCTGCCCCGCCCCTGGCGGCAAATTCCCATTCCGCCTCGGTGGGCAGGCGGATAAACCCCGGGGCCTGGCCGGATCTGGGCAGCCTGTCCAGGGCGTTGGCAAAGAGCCAGAGGTTGAGCCGGTCCAGGAACTGCTGGGCCTGGAACCAGGTGATATGGGTGACGGGCCTGGCATCTGATTTTGGATCCGGCGCCGGCATTCCCATCACGGCCGCCCACTGACCCTGGTTGACCTCGTACTTGGCCAGGTAGTAAAGCCAGTCCGGCCCGGATTGGCTGTCTTTGTGAAAAGAACCGCTCAGGGTGACCTCGGTAGGATGTTCCTTGAATCCGCCCTCCGGGTCTCCCATGCGGAAACTGCGCTGGGCAAAGGGGTCTCCCCCCCGGCCGATACAGACCGGCCTGAATACCATTTGACGGCTGCCGGGCAGGGGCAGAATGAAGTCACCGTCGGCCGGGCTGGGGTTGTCCGGGTTGGCCCAGGCATAGACCGTCAGACCCAAAAGAAGCATCATCACCAGAAGGAGGGGGAAAAATCGTCTCATTATTCGTCCCTTAAAGCCTCGGCCGGGTCAATGGCAATGACCCGGAAGGCTGCGACTGCGGCCGCGATCTGTCCCAAGACCACTACCCCGGCAGCGGCAAAGCCGAGGTGGTGAAAGCCCAGTCTGCAGACGTGTTCGCCCTCTGCAAGCTGAGCGGCAAAAAGATGGTTGATCAGTCCGGCCATGGCCAGGTAGAACCCCAGGGCCAGCACCAGGCCCCCGACAGAGAGAAACAGGGCCTGGTAAAGGGGAAAGCTGAGCAGGGCGCGCCGGCTGAATCCGATCAGCCCGAGCACCCCAAGGTCACGCCGTTTACGTTCCACAGAGGCGTAGAGGCTGGCGGTCAAAGCGCCTGCCCCGCCCAGGATGCCGCCCAGGGCAATGAGCCAGAAGATATAACCCAGATGCCGGTCCAATTCCTTGAGGTCCCGGATCCGTTCGGCTTCGGTGTGGACAGGAATGCCCTGGGACTCCAGCATCTGTTTGAGTCGGGGGACCTGGTCCAGGGTTCGGGCGTATAGTCTGAAAGCGGCATATCCTCGCCGCTTTAATATGAACAGGTCCTTTTCGGGCAGCCAGTCCAGGGCCCTTCTTTGGTTCAGGTTTAGGATGCCGGCAAGGCCCGGCGGCGCAAGGGCCCAGGTTCCTTTGGAAAATGGCCGGTCCAGCACCTGGACCGGGAACTTCAGTCCATGGTCTTTATCCAGAACAAGTTCGGTCTGCCCCGTAACTTCTGTGCCCCGGGGCAGGATGATCTGTCTTGACGGCCTGTTTCCGGTTTCAGCACCGGCCCAGGGAGACCCGGTCTCCTCTGCGTCCGGCAGCGCTGCAAGATTCAGCCGCTTTTTTCCCAGCCGGATTTGAATCGGTGCCACCCAGGGCAGCACCAGGGGTTTTTTTTCCCTCAGCCGGTGCCGGACTGCAGCGATCATGGAGGCCCCCTGGGCCTTTTTGGTGGTCAGCAGAAACAGGTGGGTCCGGGCATCCAGCCGGTAGCCCAGTTTTTCAAGGCAGTCTTTTGGCCTCAGGGGCGCGATGCGGCTTAGCCCGGTGCCGGAGATCAGCCTGGCCTTGAGCACCGGGTCCATGGGCCGGTCCAGGCCCAGGACCACCCCGTCAAATACAGGTTCGGCCAAAGGAAGCCGGCCGTTCCATCCCAGTTCCGGCACAGCCTGTCCGTCCTTGAATTTTTCAACGGCTTCGAGCAGGTCCAGGGGGAAATAGGCCACGGTCCGGGAAGTGGCCCTGGGATCGGTGATGCCTGAGATTGTGATGGCAGTGCTGCCGGTTTCAAACCGGCTGCCTTTGAGGCGTTTGACCCTAAGGGTCAGGGACTGGCCGGTCTGAGATGATAATTTTCGGGCTGCCTCGGCCGAGAGCACGCAGGCCTTTCCTTGGGGCGGGACCGCTCCGTTTTCCAGCAGCAGGGGGTCCCCCGGGGCTGAGGGCAGGGCCTCCAGAATTAGTTTTTCTTTTCCGGATGTCAAGGTGATGCTGGCAGAGATGCTCCGGGTGGACGGGACCAGGAACTCCACCCCGAAATCGGCGCTCAGGTCGTCCAGCCACCGGGGGGTAAAAGACCGGCTGACCATGGGCCGGATTTCCCGGTTTTTCGGGTCCTGGAGAAGACGGCCGCGAAGGGTTTCCACAGTGCCGTTCTTCAGGCCGAAGAGCAGCAGCAGGGGACCGATGACCGCGGCCACGGCCAGAAACAAACAGAGGCTGAGGATCCATTCGTGCCGGATATCGGCCCAGGCCAGTCCCGGGATGGCGGCGTTTTGTCGGCTCATAGGGCCTCCGTCTCGTACAGGGTAGAGCAGGTGCCTCCTTTTTCGTCCCGTTCCAGCCTGAATCCGAATACCCGGTCCACCTGTCCCTCAATCAATGACCGGTCGTGGGTGACCATCACCGTGGTGGTGTTTGAGGTTTGGCTCAGGCCCCGGAACTGGTCCCGGATCTCTCTGGCGGTGAGCTCGTCCACTGCGGCGGTGGGTTCGTCGGCCAGTACCAGGTCCGGCTGGTGGATCAGGGCTCTGGCAATGGCCACCCGCTGGCGCTGTCCTCCAGAGAGAAACCCGGGCAGCTTGTCCAGGTGTTCTGAAATACCTAAGGTGCGGGTCAGGGACTGGATCTGGCCGGTCTGTTTTTTTTTGTTCAGGCTCAGGGGCAGGGCAATATTCTGGCGGACGGTGAGAAAGGGGAGCAGCCCTCCTGTCTGCAGGACATAGCCGATGTGGCGGGAACGGACCGCCGCCCGGTCTGCCTGGCTGAGTCCTACAAGATCAAGAAGGCTTTCCCGGCCCTGAATGCTGAAGATATCGGCTTTCGCCGGCCTGAGCACCAGGCCCAGGATATCCAGAAGTGTGGATTTACCGCATCCGCTGGGTCCGACCACTGCGACAAATTCCCCCGGGGCAAGATCCAGATCCGGGACCTTCAGCTCAAACCGGACACCGGCCTGGGTGCGCCAGTGCCGCACCTGTTTCATGCGAACGGCTGATCCGTCCCTGGAAAGCCTGTTCATACTCAGGGCAGCAGTTCCAGGCTGACCGGGTAGACGTGCTCGTCCGGATCGTCTTCCGGGTTCAGGGCCACCCAGCCTTCAGGCCGGTCATGGATGGATCGGTAGGCCTGGATCTTGGCGTCCAGTTCGTTGAGAAACTCATCCTGCTCGTCAATGGACCAGCTCATCCACAGGTCGTTGCTCATGCTCATCAGGCGGCTTCGGTAGGGCAGGCCTGAGAGAAATTCGGGGATCAGGCCGGTGGCTGCCATGGTTTTGGCGTTCCGGATCAAATTGGGATCCCTGGAGGCGGCCGCTGAAGTGGCCTGCAGTGCGGTGAAAAAATCTTCTCCCCCGATCTGTCCCCGGCGTCCTGCAGCCATGACCTCTTTTAATATGGTGTTCAGGCTGTCCAGCTGCCGTTTGTTGATCAGCAGCCTCACTTCCATGGACTGGATCTCCGGGGTGATCAAATCCTTGTCCGTGGCCCAGGCCACAATGTCCCTGGGCGCCTGGGCCCCGGTCTGGCTGCCCACCCATTCCACCATGGCGGCCTTGACCATCTGGAAGGCCAGATCCCGGGCACTGGGGGCGGAAACCTGGGCCGGCGGATTTTTGGCGGCCGGTACGGCTGCCGCTGCCTGATCTGGCAGCACCCCGCCGCTGAGCATGGCCTCTTCAGACAGCCCGCTGCCAAGGCTCTGGGAAGCGTCGCCCTGTTTGGCCGCAGAGAGCATGAAAGTCAGGGCATAGGTGATATCCCCGGCCACCTGCTTGAATCCCTGGATATCTTCTGAACCCACCGAATAGTAGGCGCTCTGCCCCTGCATGCCGGGGTTGGCGGAAAGTGCCTGGAACTGCAGTCTTGCCGGTTCGTGGTACTTTTTGGCCCTTGGCGCTTTGACATGCATGGCATAAAGGTAAATGCCGGCATCCTGGCACAGGGCCCTCAGGGTCTGGGAAGACTGGCCGGATGCATTGTATTTGTGTCCGATTTTGTGACCCGGGGCATCACCGACAAGCACCATGATGCGGATGGCCCCCTCGGTCCAGGCCGTTTGGGTCACAGCATCGTGGATGCCGGAGAAAACATCTTCGGCATAATCGTCGCTGTCCACCTGGGTGACACTGACCTGGGACAGGGTCTGGGCAAATTCGTCTGCATGGAGCAGGGCAGGGGTATAGTTATGGGTGGTGTAGCCGATGCCCGGGATCAGGTCCACAGGATCCCGGTAACCCCAGACGCCGAAACGCAGACTTTTAGCCACGGCCTGGTCCGCGCTCAGGTCCTGGGCCACCTGACGGATTACGTCCAGGGTGGCCTGGATGTAACGCTTCATGGAGACCGTGGTATCGGTGACAAAGACCACATCCACATCCATGCCCTGAAGCAGATCTGTGCTGACCTGGGAGGCATCCATCACGGCCTGTTCCAGGTACTCCGGGTTCTGGCTGATATCGGCGGACTGACGGGCGTCCGGGCCCTGGGCCGTGGCGGCGGCCAGCTGCAGCAGCCGGCCTTCCCGGCCCTGGATCTGTATTTCTTCAAAGGCGAGGATGGGCAGCAGGTAGAACTGGCTGGCGATATCCACGGCCTTTTTGGGCTCCACCGACCGGATGGGGAAATTGTCAGGGATATTGAGGCTTTCCAAGGCCTTATAAATGGCCCGGGCATCTGCCAGACGGTCCTGCTCCTCCTTGGCTATGATGGTTTCCAGCGGGTCCCGCCGGGCAAACATGAGCACAGGCTTTCGTCCCTCGGGGTGGGTGTAGGCCAGACACATGGTCTGTTTCCACTCAAACACATCCTTGGACTGCATCCAGCCCAGAACCTGGCCCCGGTTGTTTTCACCGATTTCATACCATCCGTCCTGAAGTTCGATATCTTCTGCCGAGGGCCGGGTGTAGACGTAAAAGGGCTGGAATGCGGGCACATTATCCCGGACCGTCCCGCTGTTGATATCTTTATCAATGTAGACGTGGGAATAGGGGCGGGCCAGCACCCTGAGGGGCAGCACGCTTTTGCCCTCGATGGTGACAGGGTTTCGCCGGGCCTCCTGGGCAGAAACAGGCATGGAAAGACAGACAAGGATAAAAAGCCACAGGCATCTTTTCAGCATGATTCAGATCTCCTGTAAGAGTAAGCAGTTGATGATCTTTCATTTTTTTGCCCATTGCCGGGCAGGTCTACGAATTCCAGATAAATGTTTATCGCTGTACCAAAAGGGTTGTAGCCAACGGTGACGCCCTTGTCAACAGATTCTTAACCGCGGCCAAACCGAGGCTATAAAATTGCCAGGCTGTGTGGTTTTGGCTGCTCCAACGCCTTGTTGCATTACCCGAATCGAAGACTTGGTGTGGATTGCTTGGGTATAAGTAGAAGAACCTGATTTCCATCATTTGGATTTGGCTGTCACAGTTTTGAAGTTTGCCTGGAAGACTTTTATGGAGAACCGCTTTATGTTTTGGACAACAAGAACCGCGTAAATCCAAGCAAAAAAAACCGCGTTCAGCAGCACGGTAGAACCGGCCAAACGCGGTGGGTGTCGTCATTTGCCCTGATGCCTGCAAGGGCAGGGGGCGGGGCTATTCCACCCGGTGCCAGGTCTGGGTGCGGGAGAAGAACAAAATACTGCCTTTGACATTCAGGGTCTTGTCGTCTTCCAGCCAGATAGAGCACTTGTACTCCTTGCCCTTTTTGGGGTCCAGGATTTTGCCAGAGGTGTATTTGCCATTGTCCTTTTCAAGGCCGCGGATGATCTCCATGCCCAAGGTCGGCTGGTCTTTTCTGTCATCGTCATCCGGGCATTTATCACAGGTGGGGTGCTGGTTGTCGCCTTCCTTGAGAAAGAGCTTAACGATTTTTCCGTAAATTTTTCCGTCTTTTTCAAAGATTTGCACAATGGATTTGGGCTGGTTGGTTTCATCGTCAATGGTTTTCCACTTGCCGATGATGTCGGCCTGTGCCCAGGCCGTACAGGCGGTGAACAGAACAAGGACAAAGCAAAGCGCGGTGATACGGAAGGCTGTTTTCATAATTCTTCTCCATAAAATTGAGGTGATAAAAAGAATGCTGACAAACAATGTTATTCTACTTAGTCCGGCGTTCGCTTTGTGTCAATAAAAATCAAGCAAATGCTTGACAAAAACAAATCTTCTATTTATAGAATGAATATTCTAACTTTGAAATAGGTATTTGCATGACAGAGGGTGCCCACAAAAAAAGAACGCCGCTGACCCGCAAGGAAAGGGACACCCTAAGAAAGCGCAGGGAGATCCTTGAAGCGGCTTCTGAGATTTTTGCCTCCCGGGGCTTTCACAGCACCACCATGGCCCAGATTTCAAAGCAATCCCAGTATCCTCTGGGCACCATCTACAAGTTTTTTCCCGGAAAAAAGGAGATGTACCACGACCTGGTCATCAACCGGGTCCGGGATCTGGGCCATATTCTGACAGACATCCGGGAGAATCCGGATTTGTCCGTGACTGACAAACTCATGGCCTGCCTCAGGGCCCAGGCCGAGTTTTACAAGGCCAACCAGGAGGTGGTCAAAATTTACATCTCAGAGCGGTCCAATATTGATGCCGTGGCCATGCCCAAGCTGAATGAAAAGGTCAACGGCTTTCATGAGCGCATGGTCCTGCTGTTTCAGGAGTTGTTCCAGCAGGGCACAAAATCCGGAGCGTTCAAACCTTATCCCAGCCGGGACATGGCCGAGCTTTACGCCGACATTGTCCATTCGGCAGCCTGGGCAAGCCTTTTCCGGGAAGATAACAAGACCACGGCCAGCCAGCGGCTGGCCATGATTTTTGATATGTTTGCCAACGGCATTTTAAATAACGATCCAGAATAAAGGAGAGATCCACATGGCACAATCCATTGCAGACCGGCGGGACCAGGAGTTTGTTCTTCATGAAATGCTCGATGCCGCATCATTGTCCGAGCATGAACTTTTTGAGGATTTCAACAAAAAGACCATGGACATGGTGGTCAAGGAAGCCAGAAATCTGGCTGTCAAGGAGCTTCTTCCCACGAACAAGGAAGGGGATGAGCAGGGTTGTGTCCTTGAAAATGACAAGGTCATTGTGCCTGAGTCCTTTCACCGGATCTTCGAGCTGTTCTGCGAGGGCGAGTGGCTGGCCATGTGCGATGATCCCGAATACGGGGGCCAGGGCATGCCCAGGGTTCTGGCCACGGCGGCCGGGGAGTTGTTCACCGGCGCCAACTGCGCCTTTCTCATGTATCCCGGCCTGACCCACGGCGCAGGCAAGCTGGTAGAAGAATTTGGTACGGAACGGCAAAAATCTATCTATCTGAAAAACATCTACACGGGAAAATGGGCCGGCACCATGTGCCTGACCGAGCCTGAAGCCGGGTCTGATGTGGGAAACCTGACCTCCACAGCCGTGAAAAATGAAGACGGCACCTACACCATCACCGGAAACAAGATCTTCATCTCCGGCGGTGACCAAAATCTGACTGAAAATATCATCCATCCGGTTCTGGCCAGGATCGAAGGGGCCCCTGCCGGTTCCAAGGGCATCTCCCTGTTCCTGGTTCCCAAGTACCGGGTCAATGAAGACGGGTCCATGGGAGAGTTCAACGATGTGGTCTGCACCGGCCTTGAAGAAAAAATGGGCATTCACGGCAATGCCACAGCCTCTCTTGCCTTCGGGTCCAAGGGCAATTGCATTGGCGAGCTTCTGGGCGAGGAAAACAAGGGCATGAAGGCCATGTTCGTCATGATGAACGAGGCCCGTCTTGGCGTGGCCATGCAGGGCTTTGCCTTTGGCAGCGCTGCCTATATCAATGCCGTAAACTATGCCAAAGACAGGATCCAGGGCACGGACCTGACCAAGATCTTTGAGCCGGACCCCAAGCCTGTGGCCATCATCAACCATCCTGATGTCAAACGCCAGCTCATCAATATGAAGGCTTATGTGGACGGCATGCGCAGCCTGCTGTATTACACGGCCATGTGTTTTGATCAGTCCAGAATTGCCGCAGACGAAAAGGAAAAGGAAAAATGGGAAGGCCTGATCGAGCTGCTGACCCCCATTACCAAGTCCTATAATACGGACCGGGCCTTTGAGGTCTGCGTTCAGGGGGTCCAGGTCTACGGCGGCTATGGTTTTATTCAGGAGTATCCTCAGGAACAGCTGCTCCGGGACTGCAAGATCACCTCGATCTACGAAGGCACCAACGGCATCCAGTCCATGGACCTTCTGGGCAGAAAACTGGGCCTGAAAAAGGGCAAGCCCTTCATGGACCTGCTGACCGAGATGAACAAGACCATTGCCATGGCCAAGGAAAATGAGGCCCTGGCAGACATGGCCGTGCGGGTGGAAACGGCTGTGAACAAGCTGGGTGAAGTGGCCATGCACATGGGCATGACCGCCATGTCCGAAAAGGTGCTGGACGCCTTTGCCATGTCCAACCCCTTCCTGGATATCTGCGGGGATGTCTGCATGGCGTGGATGGAGCTGTGGCGGGCCGTTGTTGCTGAGCCTAAAATTGAAACGGCCAAGAAAAAGGACAAGCCCTTTTACCAGGGCCAGGTCAAAACCGCCGAGTACTTCATCACCTGGGTGATGCCGGCCACCATGGGCAAGATGGAGGCCCTTCAGGGCAATATTCCGGCGGTCATGGAAATGCCGGATGCAGGGTTTGCCGGATAATCATCGCAACAGATTCAGCTGGCGGGCCGGGGATAAACCCGGCCCGCTGTCAAGGCTGTGGATAAAAAGGGCATGGCCCCCGGGTTACAGGGTACCTGCCTGCTCTGCCGGGGGATGGGCCTTGATGTATTCCAGGCGGTTCAGGCCGTTGATATAGGCCAGGGCAGCGGCGGTGATGATGTCTGGATCTGCGCCCTTGCCCAGGGCCACCAGGCCGTTTTCCTTGAGCCGGACCGTTACCTCGCCCTGGGCATCGGTGCCTTCGGTCAAAGCGGAGATGGTGAATCGCAGCAGCTCGGACTTGGTGCCGGTGAGTTTGGAGATGATATTGTACACGGCATCAATGGGGCCGGACCCCTCGGTGGCACCCTGGACCGGTCTGCCATTGATGTTCAGCTGGACAGAGGCCGTGGGAAACACCGTGTTGCCGGAAAGCACATGGATGTACTCCAGGCAGAAGACTTCGGTGGACCGCAGAATGCCCTCGTTGATAAGGGCCTCGATATCCTCGTCCAGGATGCTCTTTTTTTTGTCCGCCAGGTTCTTGAACTTTTTAAATACCGTGTTCAGTTCATCCTCGGACAGGTTATATCCCATCTGGCTGATATGGGCGTTAAGGGCATGGCGGCCCGAGTGTTTGCCCAGCACCAGGTTGTTCTTTGAAATGCCTACGGTTTCAGGCTTCATGATCTCGTAGGTCATGGGGTTTTTCAGCACCCCGTCCTGGTGAATGCCGGACTCGTGGGCAAAGGCATTGGCCCCTACAATGGCCCGGTTGGGCTGGACCAGGATGCCGGTGATCATGGAGACCAGGCGGGAGGTGGGATAGATCCTTGTGGTGTCGATGCCCGTGGTATTGGGAAAGAAGTTGGGCCGGGTGTTCAGGGACATGACCACCTCTTCCATGGAGGTGTTTCCGGCCCGTTCCCCAATGCCGTTGATGGTGACTTCCATCTGCCGGGCCCCGTTCTGGATGGCGGCCAGGGTGTTGGCCGTGGCCAGGCCCAGATCGTTGTGGCAGTGGACCGAAAGCACGGCCTGGTCCATATTGGCGGTGTTTGCCATGACATACTTCACCAGCTCTCCGAATTCTTCGGGAATGGCGTAGCCCACGGTGTCTGGCAGGTTTACGGTGGTGGCCCCGGCGTCGATGACCGCTTCGAACATCGTGCATAAAAAGTCCGGATCAGACCGGGACCCGTCCTCAGCGGAAAATTCCACATTGTCGGTAAAGGATTTGGCCAGCTTCACCGCTGCCACTGCCTTGGCCAATACATCGGCTGGTTCCATTTTCAGCTTGTAGGTCATGTGAAGCTCAGAGGTGGCGATAAAGGTGTGGATCCTGGGGTTGGCCGCATTTTTTATGGCTTCCCATCCCCTGAGGATATCAGGTTCGCTTGTCCGGCAAAGGGCAGTGACCTGGGCCTTTTTCAGGGTGTCGGCAATGGCTTTTACCGCCTCAAAATCCCCTTGTGACGCGGCTGGAAACCCCGCCTCAATGACATCCACCCCAAGGGCCTCAAGCTGGGTGGCAATTCTCAGCTTCTCAGCCTTGTTCATACTGGCGCCCGGGGATTGTTCCCCGTCCCGCAAGGTGGTGTCAAATACAATAATTCGTCTGTCGTCGTTCATTTTTTTATCCTCAAAGGGTTGCAAGCATTGTTTTTTAATTCATGTCCCAGGGGGTGTGTCAGCCTTGCCGGCCTTTTCATCCAGGGACAGCTTATACTGGAAACTGTCGGCCAGGGCCTGCCATGAGGCCTCAATAACGTCTTCTGAAACCCCGATGGTGGAAAACAAATTGTCCGTATCCCGGGACTCGATAAGCACCCGGACCTTGGCGTCGGTGCCGTCAGACCCGTCAATGACCCGGACCTTGAAGTCCACCAGATGCATGTCTTCGACACTGGGATACATGGCGGACAGGGCCTTTCTCAGGGCATTGTCCAGGGCAGATACCGGGCCGTCTCCCTCGGCCGAGGTGATCTCGGTCTTGTCATCCACACGGATCTTGATCATGGCGTGGGAGTAGCAGGGACGTTCCTCGTCTTTTTCCACCACCACCCTAAAAGAGACCAGGTCAAACTTGGACTGGTACTGCTCGGTGAGCTTTTCCATGATCAGTTTCAAGGATCCTTCTGCGGCATCAAACTCAAACCCGTCGTTTTCCAGTTCCTTTATTGTGGACACAATAGAGGCCTTGCGGCTCTCATCCTCTCCCAGATCCACGCCCAGTTCATTGGCCTTATAGGTGATGTTGCTCTTGCCTGACTGCTCAGAGACAATGACCCTGCGCTGGTTGCCCACAAGCTTTGGGGCCATGTGCTCGTAGGCCCTGGGGTTTTTCATGATGGCTGAGACATGGACCCCGCCCTTGTGGGCAAAGGCGGATTTTCCCACAAAGGGGCGGCTGCTCATCGGCGGCACATTGGCTGTTTCAGAGACAAACCGGGACAGGTTCAACAGCTTTGCAAGGTCTTCTTGGGATATGCAGTCAAGCTTCATCTTCTGGGAGAGGATAGGGATAATGGCGGTGAGATCGGCATTGCCGCATCTTTCCCCGTACCCGTTGATGGTGCCCTGGACCATGGTGGCCCCCACATGGACGGCGGTGACCGAATTGGCCACGGCCATGGCACAGTCGTTGTGGGTGTGGATCCCGAAGACAAGATCGGTTTGCCCTGCAAAATGGGCAATGGTCTGGGAGGTGATGGTGTCGATGTCGCAGGGAAGGCAGCCGCCGTTGGTGTCACACAGCACCAGACAGCGGGTTCCTCCTTTTACGGCTGCTTCAAGGGTCTCCAGGGCAAATTCTGGGTTGGCCTTGAATCCGTCATAAAAATGTTCAGCATCGTAAATGATCTCCCGGCCGCTGGCGGTGAGATAGGCGATGCTGTCTTGAATCATGGCCAGGTTCTCCTGACGGGTATTGGCCATGATGGACGTCACATGCAGGTCCCAGGATTTTCCGAAAATCGTGATTACCGGGGCCTGTGACTCAAGCAGGGCAGCCAGGTTGGCATCGGCCTCACAGGTGCTGCCCTGGCGGCGGGTAGACCCAAAGGCCGCAATCTTGGCCTGCCTGAACTGGGTTTGCCGGGCCAGCTTGAAAAAGGCCTGGGCCCCGGGGTTGGAGCCGGGCCATCCCCCTTCAATATAGTGGATGCCGGCATCATCCATGCGCAGCGCCATTTTCAGTTTGTCTTCAGGGGAAAAAAAGATATTTTCTCCCTGCATGCCGTCTCTCAGGGTGGTGTCGTAAAGAACGGCTGTCCTGCCTGTGGAAGCAGTGATATCCGTTGAGGGTGCCATGTTATTTACCGTTCTCCCTTCCCAGGGCAATGGCCCCGGTGGATGCGATTTCAACGATGCCCATGGGCTGCATCATCTGGGTAAAGGCGGTGATTTTGCCTGTATCCCCTGACACTTCAACGGTGAAATGGGCATGGCCCACATCTACAATTTTACACCTGAATATATCCACAATGCGCATGATTTCCGCCCGTTTTTCGGGTTTGGCATGAACCTTGATCAGTGCCAGCTGCCGTTCCACGTATTTTTTCTCGGTGAGATCGTTGACCGTGATGATATTGATCAGCTTGTTGAGCTGTTTTTTGATCTGTTCAATGGTCTGGGCGTCGCAATAGGTCACCATGGTGATCACGGAAACATCCGGTTCCATGGTCCGGGCCACGGACAAGGAGTCAATGTTAAAGCCCCTGCCGGAGAACAGGCCGGCGATCCGTGACAGGACACCGGGTTCGTTGTCAACAAGGATAGAGAGTAAATATCGATTGGTTTGCATTGGATTTTCCTTTTTTAAACCAGAAGCATGTCAGTGATGGCGCCGCCGGCCGGTACCATGGGATAGACGGACTCTTCCCGCTCAACCACAAACTCCATGATCACGGTGCCTGGGGTGGCAAGGCCCTGCTCAAGGGTTTTTCTGACACAGGACGGGTCCTCGCACCTGAACCCTTTTGCCCGGTAGGCCTCGGCCAGTTTGACAAAGTCGGGATGGTTTTCCATGTTGGTGGCGGCATAGGCCTTGTCGTAAAAGAACTCCTGCCATTGGCGGACCATGCCCAGATACCGGTTGTTCAAGATGACCACCTTGACGTCAAGGCCTGCTTCAACCGCGGTCATCAACTCCTGGGAGTTCATCTGGATGGACCCGTCTCCTGCCACACAGACCACCTGTTTTTCCGGCTGGGCAGCCTTGGCACCGATGGCCGCGGGCAGGCCAAAACCCATGACCCCTAAGCCCCCTGAGGTGATGAAGTGGTTGGGTTCATCAAAGTGGTAGTACTGGGCCGTCCACATCTGGTTCTGGCCCACCTCGGTGGTCACAAGGGATTTGCCTTTGGTGACCTGGTAAAGCTGATCCAGCACGAACTGGGGCTTGATGACCTTATCCCCCTGGTCGTAGTGCAGGGGCGTGGTCTGTTTCCACTCCTGGATCTGGGCCATCCATGCGGCACGGTCCTTTTGGAACACGCTGGGATCCTCTAGTTCCATAAGATCCAGGATATCGGTCAGGGCCATTTGACAATCTCCGACAATGGGGCATTGCACCTCGATGTTTTTATGGATAGAGGTGGGGTCGATGTCGATCTGGATGATCTTGGCATGGGGGGCGAATTTTTCGATTTTGCCCGTTACCCGGTCATCAAAGCGGACACCGGCGGCAAAGAGCAGATCGCAGTGACCGATACTCATGTTGGCCCTAAAGGTGCCGTGCATGCCCAGCATGCCCAGCCATTGATCATCGGAGCCGGGAAAGGCCCCCAGACCCATGAGAGACCCGGTTACCGGGATATTGGCCAGCTTGGCAATCTTTGTAAAGGCGTCGGAGGCCTGGGCTGAGATGACCCCGCCCCCCACGAACATCACCGGTTTTCTGGCAGCCTTGAGCATGTCCACTGCCTTGAGCATCTGCTTTTTATTGGGCCTGTAGTTGGGCTTGTAGGAGCGCAGGTGGGTGGGTTCGGGCATTTTAAATTCAATTTGACCCTGGATTACATCCTTGGGCAGGTCCACCAGCACAGGACCGGGGCGGCCAGAAGCGGCAATGTGAAAGGCCTCCTGAATGGTGGATGCCAGGTTGTTGATATCCTTGACCAGGTAGTTGTGTTTGGTGCAGGGCCGGGTAATGCCCACAATGTCCACCTCCTGGAAGGCATCGTTTCCGATGAGGCCGGTGGGGACCTGACCGGTAAATATAACGACGGGGATGGAGTCGGAATGGGCTGAGGCAATGCCGGTGACCGTGTTGGTGGCACCGGGGCCGGAGGTCACAAGAGCCACGCCCGTGGTCTTGTGGGCCCGGGCATAGGCGTCTGCCATGTGCACAGCCCCCTGCTCGTGGCGGACGAGAATGTGGCGCAGCTCCTGGCTGTGCCGGTCCAATTCGTCATGGATATCAATGGTGGCGCCTCCGGGATACCCGAAAATGGTATCCACGCCCTGGGATTTGATCATGTGAGCCAGAATCTGAGCCCCTGTCATTTTCATGGGAAGTCTCCTGCTAGTTATTTTTGAATACAGCCCCGTTGCCGGCGGATGACACCATCCGGGCATATCGGGCCATATAGCCTGTTTTAATTTTGGGTTCCGGTTTTTTCCACTGGGACCTGCGCTGTTCAATCTCCTGTTCCGGGACCATGAGCTGAATCGCCTTGCCCGGGATGTCGATGCGGATGGTGTCTGCCTCCTGGATCAGCCCGATGAGTCCGCCCTGGGCCGCTTCCGGAGACACATGGCCGATACTGGCCCCTCTGGAACCGCCTGAGAACCTGCCGTCGGTGATCAGGGCGCATGTGTCATCCAGGCCCATGCCGGCAATGGCTGAGGTGGGGGTGAGCATCTCCCGCATGCCAGGGCCGCCGGCCGGCCCCTCATACCGGACCACAATCACGTCTCCGGGAGTGATCTTTTGTCCCATGATGGCCTCGGTGGCTGCCTCTTCAGAGTCAAAGACCCGGGCCGGGCCCTCGTGATTCATCATGGCTGGCAAGACAGCGGACTGCTTGACCACACAGCCTTCCGGGGCCAGGTTGCCAAAGAGCACCGCAAGTCCGCCTTGTCTGTGATAGGGGTTGGATACCGGCCGGATGACCTCGGGGTATTTGACGCTAACGGTTTCAAGGTTGTCCTGGATAGTGCTGCCCGTGGCCGTGATCAGAGAGGTGTTGAGCATGCCGTTGTCTGCCAGCTCCTTCATCACCGCCTGGATACCGCCGGCAGTGTCCAGATCTTCAATATGGTCGGGGCCGCCCGGGCTCAAAGAACACAGGTGCGGGGTTTTTTTGCTGACCGTGTTGATCATTTCCAGGGGAATGTCCACGCCGGCTTCGGCAGCAATGCCCTTGAGATGCAGCACTGTATTGGTGGAGCATCCCAGGGCCATGTCCACGGCCAAAGCGTTCATAAAGGCCTCTTGGGTCATGATTTTATCAGGGGTTATGGCCTTTTCCAGCAAGTCCATGACCTGGATTCCGGCCTGTTTGGCCAGGCGGATCCGGGCGGAGTAGGGGGCGGGGATGGTGCCGTTGCCGGGCAGGGCCATGCCAATGGCCTCGGTCAGGCAGTTCATGGAGTTGGCCGTGAACATGCCGGCGCAGGATCCGCAGGTAGGACAGGCCGCATCTTCCATGTCGGCAAGCGCCTCTTGGGTCATCTTTCCTGTCTGGACCGCGCCTACGGCCTCAAATATATTGATCAGGTCGACTTTCTTTGTCCGGTCTGCCGGATGCTTTCCTGTGAGCATGGGGCCGCCGCTGACAAAGATGGTGGGGATGTTCAGCCTGGCCGCTGCCATGAGCATGCCCGGCACGATTTTGTCACAGTTGGGTACCATGACAATGGCGTCAAAGGGGTGGGCCATGGCCGTGACCTCAATGCTGTCGGCAATCAACTCCCTGGAGGCCAGGGAGTAGTGCATGCCCGCATGGTTCATGGCAATGCCGTCGCAGACCCCGATGGTGGAAAACTCCATGGGGGTGCCCCCGGCCATGCTGATCCCGGCCTTGACCGCATCGACGATGGTATCCAGGTGCATGTGTCCGGGAATCAGCTCATTGGCGGAGTTGGCAATGCCGATCAAGGGCTGGGCAATCTCCCTGTCCGTGTAACCCAGGGCCTTTAAAAGCCCCCGGTGGGGTGCCCTTGCCACGCCTTTTGTTGCGATATGGCTTCTCATGTTTTGGTCTCCCTGAAAATTAAAAAAGCCGTTACCCGCCCCCTTGGGGCTGGTAACGGCTTGCAACGTTTTCGGTTGTGTTTAAGCCACTAAAAGCCCCTTCGCCAGGAGGTGACAATAATCACCTCCACGATAATAAGGACTAGTAGGCTGTTTATAATGACTGTATTCATAATTTATTTACTCATGTTTAAAAAGATTTATTATATATTAATTATGTCAAAGTCAAGCGAAAAATCACAACGCCCGGAAAAAACAACGGGTGCCACCTGGGCCATGATAGGAAAGGGATAGTATTTGACAAGCAAATGCCGGTTTGGCTATACTTGCCTGGAAATCCACAAATCGCCTTTTAATAATACCACTCATTCTGGGAATTTTCAAAGTATAATGGCCAAAGAAAAGATCATTACTGGATTCACTTTACTTGTATCTGCCAGTGTTCTGGCCCTGACCATCCTTGGTATGGCAGCCGGTACCCCGGTAGTGGCCGTTCCCGGACTCTTTACGGTCTGTACCCTGTGGGCGGCTGTCCTGCTTTTGCCCAAAGGGGGGAAGGCTTCTGTTCATGTCCTGGTCTCTCTTGTCCTGGTGTATGCCATCTGGTTCTGCTGTCTGACCGGGGGATTTTACAGTCCAGGCCTGATGCTGCTGTTTTTTGTCCCGGTACCGGCCATACTGACCCGGAGTAAACCCGCCTTTGCCACGTATACTGCCCTGGTCCTGGCAGGGCTTGCTTTTTTTGCCTATGGCCCGGTACAGGGGCCCGGGGCGTTGAACCTCAACAGCCACCGCATGCTTTTCATGGGGATTGTCTTTGCCACATTTGCCCTGGGACTTTTTCTTGTGCTGACCCAGCTTGTTTGTGTGCACCGGGAAAACGATTTGTCCCGAAAGCGCCTGACCCAGGTGACTGAGGATGCGAACACCGCCCTTGAGGTAAAAGATCGTTTTTTGGCCAATATGAGCCATGAGATCCGGAACCCCATGAACGGGATCATCGGGATGATGCATGTGCTCATGGACTCGGACCTGGACGAGGAGCAGCGCCGCCACTCAACCATCGTGTACAACTCGGCCAAGGCCCTGCTGTCCATCGTGAATGATATTCTGGACCTGTCCAAATTTGAGGCGGGCCAGCTTGAACTGGATGTCCGGCCCTTTGATCTGGAAATTGCCATGGAGGACATCATCTCTCTGCCCGGGGTTTTGGCCAGGCAGAAGGGGGTCGAGTTTACCTGTGACATTGATCCGGATGTTCCCCTGCTGCTTCGAGGCGACATCGGCCGCATCCGCCAGGTGATACTGAACCTGACGGGCAATGCCATCAAGTTCACGGAAACAGGCTCTGTTGGCCTTGCCGTTTCCCTGGTATCTGATGATGACCATCAGGCAATCATCCGCTTTAGTGTGGATGATACCGGCATCGGGATCAAAGAGGACGCCCTGACTGAGCTGTTTGCCCCCTTTGTCCAGGCAGATGCCTCTATCACCAAGGCCTACGGCGGCACCGGACTGGGCTTGTCCATCTCCAAGCTTCTGGTGGAGAAGATGGCCGGGACCATTGGTGCCGAAAGCATCCAGATGATCGGGTCCACCTTCTGGTTTGAAATTCCTCTGGAAAAGCAAAAACACGGGGAGCTGACCCTGGATCTGAGCCGGGCCCCTCTGGAAAAAAGCCGGATCCTTGTCACCAGTGATTTGGATGCCCCAGGTAAACACCTGGTGTCCGCGCTTGAGGATCACGGGCTGATCTATGAGTTCGCCAATGATCACACCACTGCCATGGGGTTGATCGAGCAGGCCTATGCCAAAGGAAAGCCCTTTCATGCCGCCATCATGGAGGTCCAGGAGTCAGGAGAATATGCCAGGGCATTGGGCGGCCGGATTAAGGCTGATTCATCTCTTTGCACCCTGCGTATGATCCTGGTCTCTGCTGTGGGGCAAAAGGGGGATGCCCGGGCCTTTGAAACCATCGGATTCTCCGCCTACCTGAGCCCGCCCCTGACGGGCCGGATTCTGCCGGATTGTCTGAGGGCGGTCTTTTCGGACGTCGGTGACGGCGATGCCTGTTCAGGGCATCCCATAATTACCCGGTTTACCCTGGCGGAAAATAAAAAACAGACCATTCGCATCCTCATTGTAGAGGACATGGAAACCAATCTGATCACGGCCAGGACCCTGATCAGGAAACAGGGGTACAGAACCCATGAGGCAAAAAACGGGGCTCAGGCCGTGGAAAAGGTGGCTCAAACAACCTATGACCTGATACTCATGGACTGCCAGATGCCGGTGATGGACGGTTACGAGGCCACCCGGCAGATTCGCAACCACGAGGTGGAAAATGGTCTGTCCCAGGTGCCCATCATCGCCATGACCGGCAATGCCTTTGAAAAGGACCGGCAAAAATGCTTCAAGGCAGGGATGACCGATTTTATCTCCAAGCCTGTGGAGCCGGATATGCTGGCCCGGATTCTCCATCTTCATCTGGCAAAGGCAGGTGAAAAGGCCGCTGGGGTGGCAGACCAGGATGAACCTGTTTCGGTGAAAGAAAACGCAGACAGTCCTTTTACCCCTGTGACGGTATTTGACAGGGGAAAACTGCTGGAACGGTTCGGCAACGACGGGGAACTTATGGACATGGTGGTGGCCTCTTTTTTAGAAGAGGCTGTACAGGTATTTGAAAGACTCAAGGATGCCGTGGATAAAGCACAGATGGAGGACATCCGGTCATGCGCCCATGCCTTGAAGGGCACCGCAGGCAATGTCAATGCCGAACAGGTCAGAGAGGCGGCCCTGATCCTGGAACGGGCAGCTGAGTCTGGCGACCGGGACCGGGTCAGCAGGTTGACGGCCAGCCTGATGGCGGCATTTGACGCATTTAAACATGAGGCCATGGAATGATCGAAATTGAGAATATGTCCATCCTGGTGGTGGATGATATGAAGAGCATGCGGCTGACCATCCGGAAAATGCTTCGGAATCTGAAGATCGGAAAAATGCTGAGGTTTGCCGAAAACGGGAAGCAAGGCCTTGAGGCCCTCAAAGAGTCCCCCTGTGATATGGCCATTATCGACTGGCATATGCCGGGGATGAACGGCACACAGATGCTGGATAAACTCAAACAGGACAAGGCCCTAAGGGACATGCCCGTGATTATGGTGACCGCGGAAAATGAGCGGGACATCGTGTCTGAGGTGGCGGAAACCGAAGTAGACGCCTATCTTCTCAAACCCCTTACCCTTGCCGCCCTTGACCAGAAAATCCGGATGGTTGTGGAAAATGTCAACAATCCGGATGAGGCCTCCCAGGCGGTGATCCGGGCCCGGGAACTGGAAGAGTCCGGTAATATTGAAGGCGCCATCGAGCAGATCCGGGTCGCCCTGACCTATAAGCCGTCAGCCTCAAGGATCCTTCGGAAACTGGGCCTGCTTCACTTTAAGATCGGCAAGTCCGCCATTGGCGAAAAATGCCTGCAAAAGGCCATTTCCGTCAATCGCCAGGATACCATTTCCCTGGACCATCTGGGCCGGGTTTACATCAAGAAAAAGGACTATAAAAAGGCGGCCAAGATTTATATGAAGGTCATGGGATTGAGTTCCCGCTACTATGCTACGGCCACGGGGCTGGGGGAAGAAATGCTGGTCACTGGATATCGAGACGAAGCCCTGCAGCTTTTCAACCGGGTGGTTTCAAAGTCACGGGGCAACGCCAGTTTAAGGGCGAAAATCATTGATACCTGCATGGAGAATCAAGAGTATGAGTTTGTGACCAATATTTTGGAACAGACCCTAAAGGACAATCCGTCCAACTATGATGTGATGTATAAAGCGGGTATGGTTCATCAGGAAACCGGCAACCTGGACCGGGCCTTAGAGTGTTTCAAGGCCGTGGATTCCCACCGCAGGGGGGATGTCGACGCCAAACTGCAGATTGCCCGCATTTACTATATCAACCGCCAGGTGATCAAGGCTGATGATTATTTAAAACAGGTGCTGCGCCTGGATCCGGAAAACCAGGATGCCCTGTCCATGAGACAGGACCTCTAGAAATTGGGGTGCGGGGTTCAGTCCAGCCCCACATGGTTGATGGCCGAGGCCATGGTGCCGGCCCCGAATCCGTTGTCAATATTCACCACGGCAATATTGGAGCTGCAGGAGTTGAGCATGCCTAAAAGGGCGGTCATGCCGTTGAAGCTGGTGCCGTAACCGATACTGGTGGGAACGGCGATGACTGGGGCCTTGACCATGCCGGCCACCACCGAGGGCAGGGCCCCTTCCATACCGGCCACCACAATGATAACACTGGCTGAGGCCAGGCTCTTGCGGTGGGCAAACAGCCTGTGAATCCCAGCCACGCCCACGTCATACAGGGTTTGAACCTGGTTGCCCATGGCCCTGGCCGTCAGGTCTGCCTCACGGGCCACAGGGATATCAGAGGTGCCGGCGGAAACGATGAGGATGGTGCCCCGGCCCGTATCTTCAGGGGCTGTTTTCTGGAGCCGCAGCAGCCTGGCATCGGCAAAGTACTCTGCTTGGGGAAAGTCGTCCAAAAGGGGGGCTGCCTTGTCCGGGGCAATCCGGGTGACCAGGATCACGGCCTCCTGGTCTGCCATTTTCTTTAAAATCCCCCGGATCTGGTCGCAGGTTTTTCCCTGGCCGAAGATAACTTCAGGAAATCCTTTTCGCAGGGACCTGTGGTGGTCAATATGGGCGAAACCGATATCCTCGAAGGCCAGGTGTTTGAATTTGTTTTTTGCATGGTCAACGGAGAGGTCCCCGCTGGCCACCATGGACAGGAGGCGGGTCAAGGTTTCCTGATTCATTGTAAGGTCCCTGGGTTATTGTCTGCGGAGCCAGGCCAGTCCCTTGCCTGATTTTTCATTTTTGTCTGGGTCATCCATGTCCGGGGACTGGGAAACTGGAGATTGAGGGGCCGGGGACTCGGCCGGCTTTTTATCGGGCATGGTTTTTTTTTTGCCCCATTTGTAATGACCGAACTTGCAATAGCCCTGGACATTGTTGAACCGGGCGTCAATATCCCTTGAAATGGGGATTACATTGCCTTCAATACTCGGGATAAGGTATTCGGCCAGGGGGATGCTGCCGCCGCCGGACAGCAGGATGGTGTCCATGTCCCAGTCATGTTCCCACAACCGGTTCAGGTCGGTGGCAATGGCAGAGGCAGAATGGGTATAGACCCGTTTTTTAAGGTTGCTGATATTGTACTCTTTGCCCTTGATCTTGATCACTCCAGACTCCACGAATTGGAAGATGCGGTACAATTCCACGTTGATATTGCTTTCCTGGCGCAGCTTGTTGGCAATGACGGAAAAGCATTTGGAGATTCCCGTATCCATGGTGGATGATCCCCGCTCAATGTATTGAAGATGATCAAAAATAGAAAAATCCGTGGTCTTGAACCCGATGTCCACCACACCCAGCTTGGAATTTGCCAGGGATTTATTGGTGAGGGCGCCCTTGTCGTCAAATATCAGATTAAAAATCGAGCCAATGGGCTGGGGAATGACATGGATTTTGTCGATCTGGATCTGCCGGGTGTCATCATCGCCGTTGGTTTTGTGAAAAATGATCTTATGGGAGCCTTTTATCATCTCCTTGAGTTTTTTGGTATCCCGTTTCAAAAAGCCCACGGGCAGGCCGGTTACCACGTTGATAGGCCCGGACCCTTCCGTGCAGAGGCCGGCGGCGGCCACGGCCAGAATGCGGATAAAGTTCTCAATGAGTTTTTCCTGGTCCAGGGTATACTCGGGGATATTGGACTGGCTTTCTGCATAACTTCCTAAAAAATAAGCCTTGTCATCAAGGGTAATATGCAGGTTGGCAGAGGCCGAGCTGTCTCCCAATGACGTCTGGAACTGAATATCGGTGGCGTCTCCAATCAAGGATTTAAAAATTACCGAGTTTTTGCCATTATACGCCTTGGTAAATCCAAATCCAACATCAATTCCCACAATTTCCATGCCCAAACCTCCTGAATGTTTAACCGGATACCCTTGCATCGTCACGACATGTGCTCACGACAGGTAAGATATCATCGGAACCCATGCCAGTCAAGGAATAAGCATATAGCAGCCACGGCCCTGGTCATCCCCGGATAAATAAACAGCCTTGACTTTCATCTGCCCCAGGTCATAAGATTTGCCAAATTCTTTTTATCTCCGGGAGGTGTCCATGAGATGGGTGTTCCGAGTTGGCGTGGGAGTCTTATTTGTAGGGGTATGCGGTCTTGTTTTGTTTTTCAGTCTGCCGCTGTTCAACGATTATCAGACCAAAGGGTCTTTATCCCTGCCAGGCCTTGACAGCGGCGTGCGCGTGACCCGTGATGCCTCGGGCATGGCCTATATCCATGCCAAGAACAGAGACGATCTTTTTTTCGCCCAGGGCTTTGTCACCGCCCAGGACCGGCTGTTTCAAATGCAGCTGACCCGTCTGTATTTCCAGGGACGGCTGTGTGAACTGGCCGGAGAAAAGGCTAGGGATGTGGACTTGCGCATGCGGACCATCGGCCTTCACCGCATGGCAAAAAAACATGCAGGAAGACTCAGCCCAAAGATCCGCCATCTTTTCCAGCGCTATGCAGACGGGATTAACGCCTTTATTGAGCAATGCCCTGGTGATCTTCATCTGGAGTTCAAGCTGGCCGGTATCACTCCGGATCTGTGGTCGGTGCAAGATTGTCTTGGGGTGGTTTACTACATGGGCTATTCCACGGCGGCCAACCTGACCACCGAGATCATCGCCCAGATGCTGCTGGACACCCTGGGATATGAAAAAACCGCCTTGATTCTGCCCCGCAATATCAACATTGATGATCCAGAAGATGGCGGAGACATGGCCATGCCTCCCAAAGAGGATCTTGCCCTGTCCTTCCCCGGTGATGCTGATCTTATGGCCTTTGCCCGTGACCGCAAACTTCGGGTGGGAAGCAACAATTGGGTCATGGCCCCGGCAAAGTCCGCCACCGGCAGTGCGGTTTTGTCCGGCGATCCCCATCTTGATCCCCGGATGCTGCCCGGGGTCTGGTATCCTCTGGGCCTGATCTGCCCCGGCATCCGGGCGGTGGGGGCCCAGATCCCAGGCATTCCCGGCATGTCTATCGGCCGGACCGATCACATCGCCCTGTCAGCGACCAACAACTACGGGGACATGGTGGATCTTTACATCGAAACCCTTGATCCCGGCAATCCAGATCATTACATGGAGGCAGATAAATCCATCCCCTTTGACCATATCACAGAGACCCTGAAGATAAAGGATAAATCCGCTGCCAAAGGATTCAGACAGGAAACTCTTGAAATCCGGGCCACCCAAAGGGGCCCTGTGGTTTCCAATGTGATCAAGACGCTGGATGCCGACAAAACCATCACCCTTCGGTTTGCACCGGCCGAGTACATGCCGGCTGAACTGAACCTGCTGGACGTGCTCACGGCAAAAGATGCCGAAGAACTGGCCCAAATTCTGAGGAACATCCCCACGGCCAGTTTTAACTGGGTCTTTGCAGACAGCCAGGGCAATATCGGCCATCAGGCTTCGGGGGTGGTCCCTGTCCGGGCCGGCCATGACGGCACCTTTTTCCATGTGGTAAAAGACAGTGAGGACAATTGGGTCGGACGGATACCACCGGCGCTTATGCCCGGCACCTTGAATCCGGCAAGAAACTGGATCGGCACCTGCAACCACAAAACCGTGGCATCAGATTATCCGTTTTATTACTCTTCTTATTTTGCACCCTCTTATCGGTATGAACGGTTAAAACAGCTCATGGAGGCAAAAAAGCCCCTTGGCCTTGACGATATGTGGCAGTTCCAGCGGGATACGAAAAATATGATGGCCGAGCGCATCACCCCGGTGATGGCCGAAATTTTGTCTAAAAACCAGGCCACCGAGGATTTGGCCCGGATCCTGGGGGCCTGGGCCTTTAACGATGATCCGGATGAGGCTGGCCCCACCATTTTTCAGGCGGTATACCGGCATTTTGCCATGGCCGTGTTCGAGGATGATCTTGGGCCTGACAAGGCCATGACCCTGCTCAACTCCTGGTATTTCTGGCAGGAGCGCCTTCAGCAAATGGTCCTTTCCGGCAGTTCCCCGTTTTTTGACGACATCCAAACCCCGGATAAAACAGAGACCCTGGCCGATCTCATGATCCGGGCGGCGGTTCAGGCCAGGCAGGAACTGGCACCTGACCTGGGCGAGGATCCCGGTCAATGGCACTGGGGCAGGGTGCATCACCTGGAACTTTTCAATCCTTTGGCCCGGTCCGGCCGGGTAAAATCTTTGCTTGGGTCCGGGCCCATGTCCATGGGCGGCTCCGGGGAAACCCTGTACCGGGGATGGTACGATTATGACACGCCTTATGAGATCACCCATTGCGCCGCCCTGCGACTGGTGGCAGACCTGGGGGATCAAGAAAAGCTGATGGCTGTAATGCCCGGCGGTGTTACCGGCCGCACCTTTCATGCCCATCAAAAGGATCAGGTGGGCCAATTCATGGATGGCACGGTTAGATACTGGTGGTTTTCCGATGCAGCCATTGAAAATCATGCCCAAAAGATTTTGATGCTGACGCCGCAATGACGGTGAAAGTTTTTAACCTCGGGCCCTGTTTTTATATGAAAGAACTTTGCAAATTGCTTGAGTTGTTTCATGATTTGTTGTGGGCCGGTTTCGGTGAAAGACCAGGTCGGCCCATGCCATAAAATAAAAAGACCCTGAACGATCTTCTGTTCAGGGTCTTTTTTAAAGTCAAGAATTTCAAGTCAGAGAGTGACTTTTTTTCAAGCAAATAAAACGGTTTACTAAACCACGGTTACATTTTTTGCAGCAGGGCCTTTGGGGCCGTCTTCAATGTCGAATGTAATACTGTCCCCTTCATTGAGGGATTTAAAACCGGTTGAATTAATGGCTGAATGATGTACAAACACATCTTTTCCACCGTCTTGCTGCTCGATAAATCCAAACCCTTTTGAGTCGTTAAACCATTTTACGATACCGTTCGCCATGTTGGCAATCTCCTAAAAAAATAAAAAAAACAAGTTTCCAACTTTGGGGGATAACACCGCTTTTATCATCGGGAATATACACCTTGGAAGGAAAACATGAGCGCCAATGCATTATTAGCACATCCATAAATTATACAGGCCTGTCGATTAAAAGTCAAACATTAAATATTTTTTGATAATCCTGTTGGTCATCAAGGTGGGGAACACCGGTATGTCGCCGGTGCTAAACAACGAAAAGCCAGGATCATCTTGCCAATCCACTCAAAATAGGGTAATAGAGTGCCGGTTTTTAAAGAGGCCGGACATCATGAAAAAAGACAGAGTATTTGCAGAAAAACAAACAGTGATTTCTCCTTTTCGCTTCAGCCGGGAAGTGGCGGCGGTCTTTGATGACATGCTGGTCAGATCTGTTCCATTTTACGCTGAGGCCCTGAAGCAGCAGGCCAGGATGGCCAAACGTTTTTATCAGCCAGGGTCCTGGATCTATGACCTGGGGTGTTCCCACGGCAATATGGGGATTCTGCTGCTGGACAGCTTCGGCTCCCAGGACTTTTCCATGACCGCCGTGGACAATTCTTTGCCTATGCTTGAAAAATACCGCCACCGACTCAAGGGAAAAAA